>ERZ1026780.552-NODE-552-length-29421-cov-7.730675_pt1 | contig 29421 bp, 19 predicted proteins | sample MGYA00380126_ERZ1026780 | MGnify/ENA primary metagenome ERZ1026780 (study PRJEB33269, sample SAMEA4719762) | human gut metagenome | biome: human-associated habitat; feature: organic feature; material: feces | place: Cameroon | collected 2013-10 ... | reverse complement strand
CTTTAATATCATTCTTTAATGTTTTATTTGTAACTGTCGTGGCTTCATTTCGAGCCAAGGATCGAAGCAACAGTTCAAACTTATGTTGGTTTCTTTTTACGTTATCCACTTTGTAAATGTCTTCATTAATAAGGGATTTGATATATTCCTTTGCAATAAGCACACCTTGTTCAGCAGACATATCTTCGTTTACGGCAGGCCATCCACCAATCAAGACCAAATTAATTAATTCGTTCAAATCAACCTCGCCAGTAAGGCAGTCAATGGCATTGTTACAACAAACATCTTTAAGAGAAACTTTTCCATTGGAACGTCCTGATTCAAACAGAGACATCGGCCTCATTTTTAATCTAGCTACCCGTCCCGTTCCGGAATGAATATATTTTTCCTTGTTCACGGTTGCAGACCCTGTAAGGATAAATTGCCCTTTAAGCGGAAAAGAATCCACTTTTCCCCTAACAGCATCCCACAAAGAAGGAACTTCTTGCCATTCGTCGATTAAATGAGGAATGTCTCCTTCTAAAGCCAATTCTGGGTTCAATTCAGCCAATTTCTTATTGTTAAAATTTCCTTTAGGATCCGCTAACAAAAACTCACTATTGGAATGATGTCTACTCGTCCACGTTTTGCCACACCATTTAGGTCCTTCGATATAAATCGCGCCAAACGTCTTTAGATAAAGCTCAATCTTATCGTCTATCAGTCTTTTTTTGTAGTTGTTTGTTTTCATAATTTTCACCTTAGAAATTATATTTCATTCCGAGAGATTAGACAATTTCATTCCGTGTGATTTCATGTTTCTATTCCGTGAGATTTCATATTTCCGTTCCGATAGATTTAACATTTTCATTCCGTGAGATTCATAGTTCAATGGAAAAATGATTATGTGTTATTGGTTAGAAACGTCTGTTTATTCGATGCTCAAAAAAGGATCTAAGCACGTTTAAAAAGGTACACCCCTTTTCGAATAGAAATGATGATGTACTCTTAAGATTGTTTATAAAGTGGCTTCAAACGTGTAATTGCCATGACTACGGATATAGACTTCTTTGTTTGGCAAAACGATTTTCGCTTCAGAACCATATGGAACGGAAACGTTGAGTTTGAATTGCTTGTCTTTGATTTCCCAAAAAACCTCAATCGTTCCGTATGGAGTCTTAGTATGTGCTTTAGCGTATGTTAAACTGCCACCGATCAAAGGTTTAACCAAGAAAGAGCGATAGCCTGCTTCAAGAGGTTCTATGCCGGCAACGCGTCTATAAAGGAAGTCGCCAACCGCCCCTGAAGCGTAATGGTTATAGGAAATCATGCCTCCTGTACCATCTTCTCCGATTGGGCATTCTCCGTTTTCATCTAAGCCATCCCATCTTTCCCATATGGTGGTTGCCCCTGCTTTCACTTCATATAGCCAAGAAGGGCATTTTGTGTTTTCAAGCATCTTATAGGCGGTATCTACGTAACCATTATCCGCTAAAGCAAAAAGGATATAAGGTGTGCCAGGGAAGCCTGTTCCAATGCAGTAATTGTTTTTCTCTACGAGTTTTTTAAGATTCATCGCCGCAAAAGAAACGTTTTCTTCTTTCAGCATATGGAATTGCAAAGGTAAAACGTATCCGGTTTGGAATTCGTTTAAGAGTTTTCCTTTATGGTCGGTAAAGATAGATTCATACGCTTCCGAAACGTTTTGAGAAAGTTCCTTATAATAAATCTCATCTTCTCTCTTACCGAGAATATGAGCTACATTCGAAAGAATCGTAGAAGTATTTTTTAAGGATGCCGTCGCCGTCCATTTGCTGCGTTTTTGCCAATCGCTCATTTTAGCTACATCAGGCGCTACCCAATCTCCAAAATGGAAAATAGAAGGAGTATGCCAAATATAACGGTGTTTCCCCACGCCAAAATGAGCCCAGAACTTACAGGCATTGACGTATTTCTTCATGGATTCGTAGGATTTAGACAATATCGTTTTGTCTCCCGTTTTCTCATAAAGAGCCATAGGAACAAGTAAGGAAGCGTCTCCCCAGAATTCCACGGCCATTTTTGGCATAGTAACAGGGAAAGCGTAACGATGAGATGGAATTGTATTTGGAAGACCTCCGCTACGGAGCTGTTCTTTTCTTAAGTCCAATAACCATTTATCTAAGAAACGGTTCATATCAAAATTAAAACAGGCTGTTTTGGAAAAAATTGCAATATCTCCAGTCCATCCCATTCTTTCATCTCTTTGAGGACAATCTGTAGGAATATCCACGAAATTGGATTTACTCGACCAGATAATATTCTTCTGCAAACGGTTGATCAAAGGATTAGAACATTCAAAATCGCCAATTCGTTCAATATCTGAATAAAGAGCAAACGCTTCAAGATCTATATCTTCAATGTTTTCTATTCCTTCAAGAGAAATATAACGGAACCCCATGTAGGTAAGAGTTGGGGAAAAGCTTTGTTCCCCATCTTTACAGATATAGGTTAAAGTTGCTTTCGCACTACGAAGGAAAGAGGTATTCAAATCCCCATCTTTTTTTAAGATTTCGGCGTGCTTAATGACTATGCTCTGGCCTCTTTTTGCATTTTTGAGGTGGAAAGAAACGACTCCGGCAAAGTTTTGGCCAAAATCCACAATCCATTTCTTTTGATTGAAAGGCTTCGTTATCTTTTGAGGTAATAATCTTTCATGAGGCATCACCTTTGTTCCGTAATCTAGAAGGAGTTCCGGGTGAATCTTCAATTTCTCATAAGAAGCTTGATGGAAGACGATATCATTTAGATCAATTCTAGCGTCATAGGTTTCTCCATCATAAATATCCGCCATAAGAACAGGCGAATGCTCACTTACTTGCCAGCTTTCATCCGTACCGATAATTTCTTTTGAACCGTCTTCGTATTCAAGATGAATATCGCAAAGGAGAGCTTGCCTATCCGCTACATCACGATTCTTTCTTGTCATGACAAAGGATCCAACAGCCCAACCACCTGCAACCTCAAAATAGAGAATGTTCTCTTTTTCGAGAAGGTTTGTGACATCGTAGACCTGATATTGAAGTTCGTTACGATAGGAAGTAAAGCCTGGAGCAAAATAAGCGTTTCCCACTTTCTTTCCGTTCAAAATAAAGTCATAGATCCCTAAGGCTGTCGCATAAACCTTAACGCATTTGATCTTTTTAGAGATAGATAACTCCTTTTTGAAAAGCAAGGGTTTTGGTGAAATGCCTTTTTCTTTGAAGATGTAATCTTTATCGCTAATCCATCTTCCTTTAAAAGAGGTACCTAAATAACCCGTTTCATAAATAAGCTCTTGCTTATCTTTTCTTCCTAAGCTGTCCTCTACTTCCAAAGTAGCGACATATTTTGTAAAAGGCTTAAGCGTCTCGCCCGTGTAGAGAATGTTATTTTGAGAAAGAGTTTCGATTTTCCATCCATTCATCTTTAAAATGGCTGATTTCAAAGAAGAATTCATTTCATCGGAAAAGCAAGAAAAACTAAAAGAGGGATTCTTTTCGTCCGAATAACATTCTTTAACAAGATGATTTGCTTTAAATTCAGTAATTTTAAACATAAATAGAACCTTTCCTAAAAAAGGGGCCGCTTATTTTGCGGCCCCTAATGATTTATCTCTCTGAAGGTTTTTTGAAGAAGTTTGTAACAATAGAGAGGAGACCAGTGACGAACATGAACGCTGTTCCAACAATAGCCCCAATACAAGATTGGTGAGCAACAACGTTTCCTGCTTCCAAATCGGATCCTAAGGCAATGCCGTAATAATAGACACGGTCACCTAAGAAGTAGATTGCCGCTCCAAAGAGAAGGAAAGGCACGGCTGCAGCAAGAACATCGCAAACGAGATCAGCGATCTTGTTTCCTTTTAATGGGGTGAATCCAAGAGCAATATTCAAAAGGACACACACCAAGGCAAGGACTAAGAAGAGGACAATTTCAAAGGAGACGTTTGCTTCTGTGAAATAAGGGAGAGCCTTGTTCACGAAGTAAAGAATCATTGAAACTAGAGTAAATAAGACTAGCGCAACATTTAAGATAAAGGTCACACCTTGTTTTTTTAAGAATTCCATTTTATTTTCCTCCGTTTATTTCTCTTCCTTTTTGCCCTTTAAAGCAACAACAACCATCAAACCGACAGAGGCTGCTAAGGCAACACTGAAGACACCTGTGAGAACATTGAACATGATTTGCCAAGATGGGGTGACGGAAACAAGTTTCGTGGTAGCGTCCATACCGTTAAGGAGGTTGGAATTGGCGTATGCATACCATTGATATTTCATGTTTTCATGGAGACGCTCATTCAATAACTTATCATTAGCGATATTGCTTGCTTCATAGTCGACCCATTCGGTTCTTAAATCTGCCGAAGCACCAGAGCCGTTGGCCATCATAGTGACGCCACCGAGGATGCATTCACCTGGTAAGAAGTAGTTTTGACCATTGACCATGTCGGTGGAGATTAATCCTTTATAGCCCCACTCTTTTCTTAAGATGTTTTGCATCAAGCCTTGGTGGGCATTCAAATTGGAGCAGCCGATTCTGTTGAAAGCGGTCATGGTTGCTAAGCATTCACCGGATTCATAAGCCTTTTGGAAGCTTCTTAATTCGGTTTCACGTGCAGTTTGCTCAGTCATGTATTCGGATAAACCATAACGGTTAAATTCGATGGCATTGAAGGCAAAGTGTTTAGGACCGATTAAGCAACCAAACTCTCTTCCGCCTGAGACCATATTCTCTAAAGCATAAGCAGAAAGGATAGGATCTTCAGTGAAGTATTCATGGGTACGTCCTTCATATGGGGAACGGTGTAAGTTAGCACCACCCGCCCAGATTGTGGCACCGCCATTCCAGATAGAATGGTTTCCAATTAATTCACCCATTTCTTTTTGGATGGCTTTATCGAAGGTTGCAGCAATAAGAGGAGCATTTGGAGCAGAGGCTTTGAAGCCAACCCACTTCTTATCTTCATCAGAGTCAGAAAGCTTGTATGGGGAATCATCTAAGATAGCATAACCTTGGTTAACACCGAAGGAAGAGAATCCGTTTGGACCGTCAGCTTGTCTATTTCTTGGGTTACCGATTTCATCAATTGTCCAAGTGGTGTTGCCACCCACGGCAATGATCTTTACGGCACTATCAAGAGGGATTTGGCTAATGAAGTCTTCCCATCTTGGGTCATCCCAGCTTGCACCTTTCATATCAGCAAGGGTGTAGCTAGTTTCTTTTGAACCCCAAACAACATTCACTTTTTCATCTTTTTGGATGACGTGCTTCTTGTTACGAAGTTCTTTGATCATATCCGCGTTTGGAGTGACGATTTGTCTTGTTGGATAGGTTCCAGACCAATCGTTTCTCGAAAGATATTTCACAGCATTTGGTTGATAGTAGTTCAAATCTGCATCATCTAATTGATTTTCGATGAGGACTTTTCCACCTTTGGATCTTCCGAATAAGGAAGCGTTTGGAGAATTGTATTTCTTGACGATGGCTTTATTTCCATTGCCTTCTTCGTCCATGCCATTGGAGACAGATTTGCCCATTTTGGCTAAGACGTTATTAACTGCTTCATGGGAGCCATTTCCGATTGCGAAATAGTAATCGCCTTCAGCAAGAAGGTATCCGCCTTTGACGCCATCATGCTCTAAAGTATTATCGTAAGAGGTGGCATCGGATAAATCAGCCTTAATGGTGTAACTCTTTTTCTCACCAGGTTGAAGTAAATCTGTTTTGGCATAGTCAAGAAGTTGGATGGCTGCTTTTTCAAGAGTATCTTTATTTTTTCTTGGTAAGGAAACATAAAGTTGGATTGCATCTTTACCAGCGACACTGCCTGTGTTTTCAACATCGATAACAGCGGTAACAGTCTTATCGGAAGTGCTCATTTCCACACTTCTAAGGGTTTGTTCGAAGCTTGTGTAAGATTCGCCAAAGCCGAAGGTGTAGCTCACTTCATCTTGATATTTCCAAGAGGTTGCGCCTTCTTTTGCACCTTTTTGGGAAGAAGCGTTGCTAGATGGATTTACAACGGAATCAAAGTATCTTGTTTCGTAATACTTATATCCGGTATAAATGCCTTCTTGATAGACGGTATAGGCAGAAGCTCTTAAATTATCTGCGCTAATAGCAGTCCATCCATCTCTGTTATTTGTGATATGGTCTTCTTCTTTTGTAGCAATGGCATCTAAATTTGCATAAGAGAAGATACCCCAGTTTTGTGCAGCTGGAGAAACAGAGATATCTGCAGCATACGTATCTGGTAATTTGCCAGATGGATTGATCTTTCCGGAAAGAATTTGTGGGACCGCTGTCATGCCATAAGTGCCAGTTGTGCCAATCCAAAGGATAGCGTCAATGCCATCATCTTTCTTGAGTTCATCAATTTCCATTGGGGAATTGGAGTTAATTAAGACAATGGTCTTGTCGCCTTTTTCTTTGGCCATCTTAATCATCTCGCGTTCTCTATTGGATAAACCGAGAGGATCTTTTGCGCCTTCGTTATTCTCTCCTACGTCAGTTCCTTTTAAGCCATCTACTCCAGGGAGATAGTCACGGCCTTCGGAATTGACTCTTCCAAGAACGACAATCGAAGTCTTGTAATCGCCGAAATCTTGAGTGGTAATGCCTGCTTTTCTAGCTTCCAATTCACTTAATCCGACTTCGTTGATGTCGAATCTGTACTTGTCTTTGTCGGATTCGTTAATCATTCCGAAACCACCGGAAATCTTAGAAACATCACGATAGCAGTCTTCGCCATTTTTGTTTTTATCAACCTTATAGGCATCAGCCATATCTGGGTTGACTTCGAAGTTCTCTTTTGCCAAAGCACCCATGAGGTCCACTGCTTCATAACCAGCCACGCTTGGTTTTTGAGCACCGGAACCCATTTGTCCACCAAGGACACTTGAATAAGCGGCCTTACCAACGAGAGTCACTTTATGTTCAGAACTCTTTAATGGAAGAGCGTTGTTTTTGTTCTTCAAAAGAACAGCGCCTTCTCCTGTGACTTTTTCGCCATAGGCTTTATCCGCTTTTGCAAGCTCTTCAGCCGTTTTGTAAGAGGACTTGAAATTGTACTTATCCTCGCTTCCAGTACCTTCGACTTTCACAATTTTTGTCGATGTGGTGTGGAAGAAATCGTCCATGTAGCTTCTGTATTCGTGAGCAATAAGTTGCGCTATGGTTGATAGAGCAAGTAATGCACCCGATACGCCCGCTAATCCACGGAACAAGTTTTTCTTACTTTTTTTCATGTTTCCCTCCATTCATTAGGAATTTTCTTTGGGAATCTCTTTCTCTTAGTGACACTTACCCAATTCATGCCCTCTTCTTTTTGGCTTTTCATGGCTAATAAGTCAAAAACAAGATTCAAGAGATGTAAGCGTTTTCAATTATAATTAAAGCGCTTTCTTTTAAATGGTTTTGTCCTATTTTGCATTTTTTTGAACTCATTTGGAAAGAAATCGGTTTCTTCGTTCGGAGATAGATTTTTATTTGGCTTTTATTAACAAAAATAGGCTTTTTTCGTTTATAATTCTAAAAAATTGGTGATTTAAATATGATTCAGTTTTTCTATGATTACGGCCTCATTCTTGAATTATTTCCCGCTTTGTTTCTTTTTACAATCGGCTTAAAAAAGAAGAAATATTATCCCTTAAGATATCTTTTGTTATTTGGAGTGATAGTTCTTTTCTGCTTTATTCGTTCTCTTTTGCCTAAGGATAATATTTATTTAAAGATTCTCTCTTATTTCCTTTTATATACTTGTTGTTTCTTTGTGAATTATTTTATTTTTGATGCACGTTTTATTGTTGTTCTTTATTGCACGATAAGCGGCCTTATCGCTCAGCATGTGGGATATGTTTTTTCAGATTTTATTCGTGGTTTGCTTTCCCCTTATATGCCAGAGGCTGCCGCAAATATTATTTACGCTCTTTTTGTAGCACTTATTTATATTAGCTTATTTTTGCTTTTTTCCTTTCGCCAAGATCCAAGGGACTTCATCAAACTCCAAAAAGGACCGGTTATTAGCTCCACTATTATCATTTTCATAACCTGCATCGTAGTTTTGCAATTCTATGAGTTCTATAAAAGTCAGGTTATATTGCCTTTTCAAATCATCTTTGTTGTTTTGGATTTAACGTGCTGCATATCCATCTATATTATGCAAAAAGTCTCTTATCTTTCTGCGCGTAACACGATTGAAACAGAACTCGTAAAAAGCAGGCTTAGTCAATACGAATCCTTGCAAAACGTTATTGAGGTTATGAATATCCGTATTCATGATTTAAAACACCAGATCAAAGAAATTGAAAGAAATCCTGACATTTCCCCAGAAATCACGAAACAACTTAAAGAGTCCATCGCCAAATACAAAAGTTTTGCTCGATGCGGTAACGACGTTATTGACACAATCCTCACGGAAAAGAACATTGCTTTCGAAAAAGAAGACATTAAATTCACTTATCATCTAAACGGATTACTTTTTAGCCATTTTGCAACGCAAGATATCAATTCCATCTTCGGAAATGCTCTTGATAACGCTGTCGAATATCTTATGCTTTTGCCTAAAGAGGAACGTTTTTTAACCATTCGCTCTTATGAGGTGGGTTCGTTAGCGAAAGTCTCCTTTGAAAATTCCTTTAAGGGAGAGCCATCTTTTAATAAAGAAGGTTTAATTAACACCACTAAAAATAACGCCATGTTTCATGGCTTCGGTCTAAAATCGATTCGTTCTACGATCAATAAATATGGCGGGAGCATGACAATAACGGTAGAAGAAGGTACTTTTAAACTTCAATTACTTTTCCCAAAACCAAATTTAGAAGAAAAGGAGGGAGAAAAATGAAAATCGCTGTTGTTGAAGACAATGAAGAATACGCAATGACTTTAGGAGAATACGTTCAAAAATATTCATCCGAAAACAATTTGGATATTGCCGTAGTATATTTTCCGAATGGAGAACGTTTCCTTGAGGAATATAAATCGGATTTCGACATCATCTTTATGGATATCGAAATGCCTATGATGGATGGAATCACCTCTTCTAGCAAGGTAAGGGAAATGGATTCGGAATGCATTATCATTTTCGTCTCTAATTTCATGAAATACGCGATCAAAGGATATTCTGTAAACGCCTTAGATTTCTTAACAAAGCCATTGGATTACAACATTTTTAAAAACACCATGGCTAAAGCCGTCCATCGTTTGAATATGAAACACCATCAATCTCTTTTCCTTCAAAATGGTGGGGAAACATATCGCCTTGATATCAACGAAATTGTTTTTATCGAAGTCTATAAGCATCGGGTTATTTACCATACGACCACGACGGAATATGACGTCCGCGGTTCTTTGCAAGAAAGTGAGAAACAGCTTCCTCCTGACCAATTCATTCGCTGCAATTCCGGCACCATCGTGAATCTGAAATACGTGACAGGCATCGGAAAAGACAGTTTAATCGTCCTGAAACGAGAACTATCAATATCTCGATCTAAAAAGAAAGACGTTCTAAATGCTTTAACGCGTTATATTGGTTAATTGCTACACGTCCCCCTTATTTTTGCTTATTCTTGACGTATTTCAACCATTCTTGATTCTTGATGTTCCATTGGATGGTTGCTAAAAGGCTCTCTTTAAAATCGATTTCATTTTGCCAATGAAGTTCTTTTTGAATTTTGCTTGTATCCATGGAATACCTTCTATCATGTCCTGCACGATCTTTCGTGTAACGAATAAGGGATTCCGGTTTATCAAGTGCCTTTAATATCATTTTCACCATCTCGATATTTGGAATTTCGTTTTGGCTGGCAATGTTATAAATCTGCCCTACTCTTCCCTTACGAACAATCAAGTCGATTGCCCTGTTATGTTCTTCGACATTTATCCAATCACGAAGATTTAGCCCATTTCCATATATCCACACGGGTTCATTATTTAACGCTCTTTCGATAACCAAAGGGATAAGTTTCTCTGGATATTGGTAAGGACCGTAGTTATTTGAGCATCTTGAAATGCTTACGGGTAAGTTATAAGTCCTTGCATATGCTAAAACGAGCAAATCTGCAGCAGCCTTTGAAGCGGAATAAGGGCTTGAAGGATGAAGAGAAGAATCTTCAGTAAAGGTAGAGATGTCTCCTTCTAAAGGAAGGTCTCCATAAACTTCATCCGTGGAAACTTGATGGAATCTTTTAATCCCGTATTTTCTTGCTGCATTTAGCAAAACCTCTACACCTAAAAGATTGCTTCGAAGGAAAATATCAGGGTCATCGATGGATCGATCCACATGGCTTTCCGCAGCGAAATTAATCACATAATCGAATTTTTCTTCTTCAAAAAGAGAATTAACTACTTCTTTATCACAGATATTTCCTTTTACAAAACGGAAATTGTCTAAGCCCATAATCGGCTCCAATTTTTTTGTATCTCCAGCGTATGTTAAAGCATCTAGACATATCCATCTATCCAAAGGATATTTCTTCACCATCGTAAGAAGGAAATTTCCTCCAATAAAGCCTGCTCCACCTGTGATTAAGAAATTCGACATATGTATCTCCAATACTCATTATATAGGCAAAAAGGAATTTTAACCCCTTTGAAATACCCTTAAGAATAAAAAAGACCATAAGCAAAATGCAAATGGTCAAAGTTTTCTTTTAAAGAAACTCAATAATCGTTTGAATCGGAGTCATCATCATCCCCATAAAAGAAATCGAAATTACGTGGGTCTGTAGGATCGCATGGATCATAATCATACTGTTTGTCCGGCGCATCTTCGGAATAGTCTTTTCCAAAAAGGATAGAAACAAGAAGAGAAGAAGTCGTGTCATCTTTTTTAGGGTCAGGGTCAAGGAAATCAAATTTGTTTTCTTTTTTCATATTTGTTGCTCCTCATTTATTCTAGCAAATCATTTTTGAAAAATCTTTTCGGAACTTCATCGGATTGGAAAATGCATACATGGGTGAGCTCTTTTTATCCCATAAGGTATTTATCAGTTTAGATCATCTCTAAAAGATGGTTAGCATCTCAACGTTTTATGAGTTTGCCATCTTGAAGTCTGCTTTCTTCGGCTGCAATGGCCATCAAGTGAGATTCAAGGGAGTTTTCTAGCGCCGTGCTCGCTTCTTTTTTGCCTGTGACGACATCGTATAAGGCATTTACTAATCCAGCGTCTTCTCCTCCATGTCCTCCACTGACATAAGGAAGAGCATTAAAAGGTATGGTTTCGGTTGGTTTGTCATAGACTTTTAAAACCAAGCATTGTTTTTCTTCGTTCAAGTCCAATTCACCATATGTGCCATGGAAACGGTAGGTACGTCCCGCATCTCCCGTAAAAGCAGTCATGCATAAGTTAGCAGTAACGCCATTTTCAAAGAGAATGTTCGTTTCTTGATGATCAACCACATCGTTATCGCAAGCAAATACGCAACGACCATAAGGGCTATTTTCATAAGCTTTTCGAATTTCTTCTTCGGTAAGCACTTCATCCGTGCAAATAACGTTCATTGGCCACATTGTCTTAGGACGTCCCCATCTAATCCACCAATCAACATAGATCTTTTCGGCGCTATATGGGCAAGTATGTAAATAAGGGCAATCCTTACAATGGTCAGCCGCACCTTTTGGTTGATTCTCTTTCTTAAAGAAGCTAAGGCTCCCTATCGAGGAAACAGTCTTGAACTTTGATTTGGCATAGAACTGAAGCAAATCCATATCATGGCAGCATTTAGCCATAATCATCGGTGAAGTGTCTTCGCTTCTTCTCCAGTTCCCACGTACATAGCTATGGGCTTGGTGCCAGAAAGCGACTTGTTCAATCGCTTGGATGTCTATTAATTTTCCAATCTTGCCTTCATCGATGATCTTAGAAGCGGCTAAGAAAGCTTGTGCATAACGAAGAACATGGCAGACAACGACCTTGCCTCCGTGTTGTTTTTGCGCAGCAAGCAGTTTTTCGCATTCTTCCTTAGAATCCGTGATCGGTTTTTCTAAAAGAACATCATAGCCAGCCTTTAAAGCGGCGATACAATGACGCACGTGGTCTTTATCTTGCGTTGCAACAATGCAAATATCCGCACGTTTTTTAGCAAAGAACTCCTTTTCATCAAGAAAAAGGTTATCATCGCTAATCTTAAAACGTTCTTTAGCTACATCTAGTTTTACTTGTCTTTTGTCACAAACGGAAACGATCTTGAAACGAGGGTCTTCATTCATTAAGTTTCCATAAGAATCAGCTCCACGTGAGCCTGCTCCGATAATCGCTACAGTTAACACTCTTTCGTTTTTATCCATGCTTATTCATTACCTCCACCCACAATCAATGTGGGTTTGAATACAGCACTATACTATCTTTGTTTTTCTTAAAAACACATCTCTTTCTATCTTTATTTTTAATGTTATTAGATAAAAGAACCAGGATGTCTTGTTGAAGAGAAGGTTGAATAGCTTCTTGTTGCTATTCTTTAACGGTTGACGTTGAACTCGCGTTTTGCATCTTTCTAAACGTCGCTCTCCAAATCGCAAACCATTGCATTCCGGTTTCTTTCACAAATAAAATTCTTTTCTCAAAAAAGTTTTATTATCTGAAGAGTAACAAAACCAAAAATCGACATCGATTTTTTATCGACGAAGAAAATATAGCAATTCAAGCCTGTTATTCAATGAATGAAATCGATGCCTTAGAAAGAGAAGTCGGACAGCTCAAAAAATTAGATGGGACAGCTCCTGGAAAATATAAGTTGTTCATAATCACCATGGATGATTCAAAAACTATTCCACTAGAAAACAACAAAATCCAAGTAATTAGACTTCAAGATTTCTTGCTCCAATAAAAGTGTTCTTCTTAAATGAGGCAAAAACTTACATTTTTATTATCACCTTCATCCATTCGAAAAACCCATAAAACTCAAAGTCTTCGAAAAAACGATTGTCATGTAGATCGTCCACTTCCAATCAGAGGAGCGGGAACAGAAACCTAACCTATTATAGTTGTCACAAAAATTCTATCGCATTTGATTTGTTTTTCATGGGCTTCCCACTTCTTTTCAAATTACAAATCAACGCAATTTATCGTGCAAGCTCCTTCGGAATCTGGCCCATAGAAATCGGCAAATCATTTTTTGAGTTCATCGACTTCTTTGAAGACATCATAGCTTCTATAAATAGAGATGCATTCGCATAAATCATCTTTGGTCAAGTTACCAAAGCCAGGCTTGGCCACATGAAAGTGACATCCGATTTGTCGTTCTCATGTCGCGTTCATGTCGCACTGGATTGAAAACGACATACATTTCAGCTATAGTTTTCCAAAGGAAAACATTAATGAAATTTGGGAAAGTGCAGTATGCAATTTTTGTAAAAACTTTAAAGAACAAAAGACGCTAACTATAACGGAGTTTAATAATCCCCATTTTCATTAACGTCTTTCGAATGATTTGTGCTTATTTTTGCATCTCTTTCTGATTCGAGACGACGTTTCCCATCTCATCGCCCTTGGTCTTGTCGGAGAGGTAGTCGCTCAGCTTCGTGATGGTCGATCTATGCTGCGCGTCGTCGAAATGTGCGTAGATTCCCTCAGTCGTCATTATCGTGGAATGACCCAGGAACTTCTGGATGTCCTCCATCGGGACGCCAGTGTGCCTGAGTATGGTCGCCCAGGTATGCCTTAGATCATGGAAACGTATCACCCTGAGCTTGAATGAATCTTTTTCTTCTTCAATTTTTTACAATGAGCGCCATACATTCTTGCCCCATTTTCACAGCAATATTTCCTCAAGGTAATTGAAAACTTCGTTAATTTACAGGAACATTTGTGAAAGTTTAGAACATACTTTAAATTAGCAGTAATGTAATCAACTTTCAAAACTTTAAAAAAATTACAGTTTCGAAAGTCTATGGTAAAATATAAGCGCAAGGAAGGAGAAGAAATCCGTGAAAATTCTTGAACGCACTACATATCTCGATAGATTGATGAGGCTCAAAGGTACTCCAGACATCAAAATCATAACAGGGCTACGGAGATCCGGAAAGTCGGAATTACTACGCCAATACATCGAAAAGGTGAAAAGTTCGAACACAATGGTTAACATCATCTATATAGATTATGCGGACTTAGCCTTCGAAGAATTGAGGAACTACAAAAAGCTTTATGAGTATGTCGAAGCCCATTATATAAACGGCATGGACAACATGCTTTTTGTGGACGAAGTGCAGATGTGCGACAAGTTTGAGCTTGCCATCAACAGTTTTCACAACAGCAGAAAATATGACATATACATCACAGGCTCAAACGCTTTTTTACTGAGCTCGGATCTTTCCACTTTGTTCACGGGGCGATATATCGAAATACCCGTTTTCCCATTCAGTCTTTCCGAGTTCTGCGCTTATTTTGGAAAAAGCGACAAAGATTCCTCTCTTTTGGAAAAATATCTAAGAGAAGGAGGCCTCTCTGGATCCTATCTATACGCAGAACCTTCCGATAAAACGGCATACATCAAGGACGTGTTCAACACGCTTATCAAGAGGGACCTGATTGAAAAATATCATATCCTCGAAGAATCTAGAATGGACTCTTTGGTGGATTTCTTAATGGACAACATCTCAAATCTGACTTCTCCAAACAAAATCAGTGAATTTTTAGAGAAAAATGACAAAATGGCGAACCATGTCACCATAGGAAATTACTTAAAATACCTTTGCAGTGCATTTCTGTTTTATCGCGTTCGCAGATATGACCTAAAAGGAAAAAAGTATTTAGAAACGATTGAAAAGTACTATTTGAGTGATTTATCTTTCCGATACGCTCTCCTCGGCTCGAGAAACTTGGATTATGGAAGAGCATACGAAAACATGGTTGCAATCGAGCTCATGAGGCGCGGATACGAGATTTACGTTGGAAAACTTTACCAAAAAGAAATTGATTTCGTGGTCATAAAGCAAAATGAAAAAATCTACATTCAGGTATCGGACGATATTTCTTCGGCAGAAACCTTGCAACGCGAATTGACACCTTTGAAGCTGATTAAGGATTCTTACCCAAAACTTTTGATTGCTAACACGAAACATGAAACTTACGACATCGAGGGAATCAAGGTTTGCGATTTAACCAAATGGCTATTAGCCAAGGAAAGTTGAATTCGGTTACTCTTTGAAAGCGACCATATAATGTGTCCGATATCTTTCATGCTTGGAGAAGTGGGGCTCAACTGAACTTGAAATTTTCATATTCCTTATTGTCGCCAAAATCAAGCCGCGCCCTGACGATTTTGAACTTTTGAAATGAACCTTAACCAATTGCGTTACATTTATTCAACCGATTCAAGCGATTATTCCAGAGCACTCTTTTATCTCTTCGATAGCCTGTTTTTTACGCTTTTGCAATATTGCCATTCCATTTGTGTTGCAAACACTTCTCTGATTAAAAAAGTCGTTAGGTTCAATTGTAAAGAAGCAAAGCGCCGTTCGTTTTCAAAACTTTAAAAAATTGCAATTTTGAAAGTGGAAAATGGGACAGAACTGAGGAAACGCTTCCATATAAAACAATATTTTTTCAAACAATAGGACTATGCTGAAACTCTTTGAACCTTCTTTTTTCCGTTTCTCCTTTGTCTTCATAGTAATTTCCAAACAAGACTGAAATGCTATCAATAAAGTGGACATGGACAGGACGCCCATAGCCACCTTATTATTTGAACGTCCTCATGGCCCAGTCGACTTTGTATCTCATCCCGTCGCTTTACAGATTTGCCAAATCTCATTTAACACTTTTGCGATGTTCAGCTTAAGAATCGGGCTAAATTGAACTACACAAGGCTTGAAACAAAAGGTTTCATAAAATAAGCAAAGCGCCGTTTTTCCTCGCTAGCAATAGCGGTATCGGCAATAATTTGAATGGAAACTAAACTGCCACTAAAGCCCTATTGTGTCGAGGAAAAAGAAAAATCCCTTGATTAAAATAATAGAAAATTGAGCGGAGAATCGCTTTTTTAATGCCGTTTTAGAATGATCTCTTTTTATCGAAGGATAGAAATGGGCAAACAAAAAGCCCCATATCATCATATGGGACAAATGCAAGCTGTTTGGTGCCTGGCGCGAGAGTCGAACTCGCATGGATTTCTCCGAACGATTTTGAGTCGTTTGCGTCTACCATTCCGCCAGCTAGGCACGGGAAGTATTATATATAATCATGACGCCCTTTTCAAAACAAATATCATAGCTAATACGCTTCATGAGAAAGATTTATGAAAATTGGCATCCTTTTGATGATTTTTTCTCTCTTTAAGAGATAGAGCCCGACGCATTTTTCATACGTCGGGCTTACCTAAATTAAGCAGCAAGAAAAACCTTATAAGCTAGATACGCTTCAAAGACATCAGCCTTGGAGACAATTTCCATAGGAGAATGCATCGAAAGAACAGGCACGCCTGCATCAAGAACGTACATGTTATAGTTCCCTAAGATATAAGCGATAGTTCCTCCGCCACCTTGATCGACTTTGCCAATTTCAGAGGTTTGATAATGGATATTGTTCTTATCCATAGCGTTTCTGACGAAAGAAAGGAATTCTGGCATGGCATCGTTGCAACCACTCTTTCCTCTAGCTCCCGTGTATTTATTGAAAACCACGCCTTTAGAAAAATAGCAGGAATTATTAGGTTCGTTAGCACCGGAATATAAAGGATCCACCGCACAAGAGACATCACTTGATAACATCTTGCTAGCACTCATGGCATGACGAAGAGCCAAATAGGAATCCTTACCTTCTTTTGCAAGCATTTCCATAACGACATCTTCAAACCATAAGGATTGGGCGCCTGTGGCACCAATTGAGCCCACTTCTTCTTTATCGACTAAAACAACAACGGAAGTGTATTCTTCTTTCTTAGCATCAAGCACTGCACGAAGAGAAGTATAAGCACATACCTTATCATCATGTCCATATCCGGCAATCATGCTACGATCAAGGCCATAATCTCTTGCCTCTCCAGCTGGCACAGCGTGGAGTTCGCTCGAAAGGAAATCCTCTTCTTCCATGCCATATTTTTCCTTTAAGAGATGGAGAATGTAGTCCTTGACCTTTCCGTTTTCATCTTTTTCAAGCGGGATATTTCCAATCGTGATGTCTAGTTTTTCTCCTTCAATGACTTCGGAAGCTTTTTTCGACATTTGATCTGCAGAAAGATGGATAAGCAAATCCGTTATTCCTAAAACAGGGTCGGAAGGATCTTCACCAATAGAAACTTCAAAAGAAGTTCCGTCTTTCTTGTAGACTATTCCGTGCAAAGCAAGAGGGATGGTGACGTATTGATATTTCTTTATCCCACCATAGTAATGTGTCTCAAAGAAAGCGAATCCGTCTTTCTCATAGAGAGGATTCTGCTTAATATCTAAGCGTGGGGAATCAATATGCGCGCCCAAAATTCTCATACCTTCTTCAAGAGATTTCTCACCGATTACAGCCGCCAAGAAATTCTTATTCTTATTGGTCGTATAGACCTTATCCCCAGGATGAAGTTCCTTACATTCTTCTAATGGGCGGAAACCTTTTTCTTTCGCAAGACGAATTGCTTCTTTTGTAGCCATTCTCTCTGTTTTTGCTTCATCAAGGAAATCCATATAATCCTTAGAGAAAGAAAAGATTTCTGCTTTTTTCTCTTCCTTAGCGTCTACCCATATATTTTTAGCGTACATACGTATCCTCCTTATTTATAAGTAACATCAATAAGCATATCCTTAATTTATAAAATAGACCAGTTATCGATTGTTCGAAATGAAATCAAAGACTTTTATAGTCTTTAGGAATAGTGAGCGATTTGTCCTTTGGTGGATTAGTCTACTTTTAGTCTACTTTTTAGTCTACTTTTTAGTCTACTTTTGGCCATTCGAAAGAAAGTTTTCTTAGAACATCTACGCATAAACATCAGTTGTCATCGAATGTTTATATCTAAAGTAGACCAAAGTGGTCCTTTAAGGTGATTAGTCTACTTTCAACGGGTCCATTCGCCGTTTCTTTTATCTCCTTTTCTTCTAAGAAGTCCTTTTTCTTTCAAAGAAGAAACTATTTTTTTGATGCCACCAACGCTTAGATTGCAAGCGTTCGCGGCCTCAGAAAGGGTGCTTTTAGGATTGTCTAATAAATAAGAAAGAACATTTCGATGGGATTCAATTAATTTTGCCGATCCTTCCTCTACCTTTTTTCTAAAAATAACAGATTCCGGAGTGAAAGCAAAAGGAATGGTGACAACAATCATATTCGAATCGAAATTAAAAGCCTTTTTTGTGTAATTGCTAACAATCGTTGGAATGCCATGACCGCTTTGTTCAGCAAAATCGGATAGAGAAAAAACATTAAAAAGGGATTCGTTAACAGGCTTGCTTCTTCCACTAAAAAATTCATCAAGCGTCATGTCAAACGGGGGTTGTCCATACGAAGACACTTCGATTCTATCATCATAAACAAATATTGAAGGGGGTAACATATGAAGCCAATCATTATGCACGACGGCGTTTATCCAAGCTTCACGAAAAGCTTCGATGTTAAAGAGGTGTTTCTCCTCTCTAAAGCCGCCTTTTAGCTCAACTTTAGTTACATCCATGCTTTTTATGTATTCTAGGGCCATCCTACACGCGCTTAAAAGGCTACGGTTCCCAAACTCATTTCTTTCAGACATTGCAGTTTTGTCTATGCCATTAAAACGAACCACTTTAATCGAAACGGCATTGTTGTCTGACAACAAATAAGCGACGAGGTTATATTCCTTTTTAGAATTCAATAAACCGAAATTTCCTAAAAAATCTTTTCCTTCTCTATAATGTATGCCGTTTATCACAAAATATTCTTTCAAATAAGAAAAAGAAAGGTCTTGATTGCTCGATTTGCTTTCTCTAAGAGCGTCAAACGATCCAGAAACAATAGCTCTTCTGATGCTTTGATTGTCCATTAAATCATCTGACTTTACGTTACGGATATAAAACCTTCCATCACAACTATAAGGAATATCATTGCCATTCGCTTGAATTTTTAAATAGACGTTATTCTTTTCATCCTTCAATTCTTCAACCTCATATGCAAATTTCGGCTGAACCAAGGTTGCTATTCTTTCCCTTATGTCATCTAGAGAACGTTTTCCTAACTGAAGGCCTTTAACTTCTCCATCATCATAGACCCCCAAATATAAAGTGCCCGTGAAATGTTTATTTAACATTGCGGTAAGCGACTTGATTCCTTTATCTAATTGTGAGAGGCTCTCTTTATTTTCTAAAAACTCACTTTCTTTTCCAATATTCATAGGCCCTTTCCCCATTTTTTATTAGTCTACCATTAGTCTACTTTTTAGTCTACTTTTTAGTCTACTTTTGGCCATTCAAAAGAGATTTTTCTTAGATTATTTAAGCATAAACATAAGTTTTCATCGAATGTTTATGTATAAAGTAGACCAAAGTGGTCCTTTAAGGTGATTAGTCTACTTTTTAAGGGCCTTAAGACTCTAATTTATACCAAACAAGAATGAAGATAAGACCAAGGAGAAGGAAAGCTCCTCCCACGATTAAAAGCTCATAATGGAACGGTTTCCTTTTGGCCTTCTTTATCGCAACATAATCCGCATATGTTGGAGGGAGATTGCTTTTTTCTGGATGGATACGGAAGGTAAAAGAGAAAAGCTTACGAACACTATAGACGATTAAGTCAAAAGCACCTTTTTCCGATACCCAAACGAGAAGCCAAAAAAGAATGGGAAGCAAACCGCCCAGGGAGAAAGAATCAGATAGCATTCTGTATCTGTTTTTCTCCCAGGTGAGTTCGAAAGGACCATAAAGTTCTAAAAAGAAAACCGTCAAGAAGATAGCCAAAGCGAAAGTAAAAGCGAGGGAAGCTCTAACGATAATCCCTTTCAGACTTTTTCTTTCTTCTCTTTTTTCCTTCGTGTTTTCTTCCATATTTATTTATTATTCACTATTTCCTTATATTTGGCCAATTCTTTGCTATCGCATAAGACAAAATGGCCTTTTTCCACTTCTTGAAGAGTAGGTTTCTCTTCCCCATATTGATGGTCTCTTTCAGGGACATAGTTGATTCTCTTGCGATGTTTCTCATAATGAGGATCAGGTAGAGGAATTGCACTCAAAAGAGATTTTGTGTAAGGGTGAAGAGGATGAAGGAAAAGAGCATCGCTTGGAGCAATTTCCACCAGTCTTCCAAAATACATAACGGCGATTCTATCGCAGAAATACTTAACGACGCTCAAATCATGAGCGACAAAGAGAATGGATAAATCCAATTCGTTTTTCAAATCGTTAAGAAGATTAATAACTTGTGCTTGAATAGAAACGTCTAGAGCACTTACTGGCTCATCGCAAATAAGCAAATCCGGTTCCATAATCAAGGCTCTAGCAATACCAATACGTTGTCTTTGGCCACCAGAGAATTCATGAGGATAACGTTCCATCATTTCTGGTTGAAGTCCGACACGGATTAAAGCGTTTGAGACCTTTTCATCAATGACCTTTTTATCGTAAACGCCTTGGATACGTAACCCCTCTGCGATAATATCGCGAACCGTCATACGTGGGTCAAGGGAAGCAATAGGATCTTGGAAGATCATTTGCATTTTACTGGTGATTTTTGTGTTTTTGGCAATGAGTAAGCTTTCAAGATACTTCAGGTATTCCTTAGAATAAGCAAGGAATTTTGCCTTATTCTCTTTGAGCTTAGCAAGTCTTTCCTGATGCTCTTTCTTTGCTTTGATCGTTGCTTCTTTAGCAAAAGGCGCGTTGCAATGCCTATTGTCATAATGAGCTTTCCTAATTTCTGCTCTTTGCGTCTTGCAAATGCCGGCCAGTTCTTCTTTTAAAGCGTTTATTTGATCATCGTATTTCTTTGAAATCTTAGCCTTTTCCGCTTCCAAGGTGCTATCTTCAGGAACATTGACAAACTGCAAAGCATCCTTCTTTTCCTCACGAAGCTTTTTCATGGCTTCTTTATAGCGAATGCTTTTCCATTTGATTTCTTTTTCGTTCCATCTTGTTCCTGCAGAGATTCTCGTTCCTTCAAAGTAAATCGAGCCGCTCGTGATGTCGTAAAGTTTGATAATGCTTCTTCCGGTTGTAGTTTTTCCACATCCAGATTCGCCAACAAGGCCTAAAACCTCCCCTTTATGAATATCAAAGGAGACGTCGTGAACGGCTTTATTGTATTTGAAATCGCCTGAGCCAAATTTGAAATACTGTTTCAAATGTCTGACAGACAAAATCACAGGCGCATCGGGAGAAACTGGTTCTTTTTCTTGTAGTTTGACGATATTTTCATTCTCATCAACAGCCACGATATCAGAACTATTTTTCTTTTTCCTTGCCATTTTTCTTTTCCTCCTTTTCTCTTTGGGCGTTTAATTTTGCAAAACGTTTGATACGATCACTCACTCCTTTTGGTGGGCTCACCTTTGGAGCGCGTGGATCAAGAAGCCAGCTTGCGGCTTTATGGGTTGGGCTTATATCGAAGAATGGCGGTTCTTCTTCGAAATCAATTTGCATCGCGTATTTGTTTCTAGCTGCGAAAGCGTCTCCTTTTGGTGGGAGAATCATATTTGGTGGGGTTCCTGGAATCGAATCCAAACGGTCTTTGGTTTCCAAATCAGGCATAGAGGATAGCAAAGCCCATGTATATGGGTGGGCTGGATGGTAGAAAATATCATCCGCTGTTCCTTTTTCAACGATTTTGCCAGCATACATAATGGCGATATCGTCCGCCATGTTAGCCACAACACCAAGGTTATGCGTAATAAAGATGACCGAAAGATGCCTTTTTTCCTTTAAATCATTAATCATGTCAAGGATCTGGGCTTGGATGGTCACATCAAGGGCCGTTGTTGGCTCATCGCAAATAAGAATCTCAGGATCACTAGAAAGAGCGATGGCAATGACGATACGTTGTCTCATACCTCCAGAGAATTCGAACGGATATTGCTTGATTCTCTTTTCAGGATCTTTGATACCCACTTCGCCTAAAAGTTCGATTGCTTTTTCCTTTAACTGCTTCTTGGAAATTTTTAATAAAGCTTCTTTTGAGGAATGAGCATAAGATTCAAGAAGTTTCTTAGCCTTTTCATTCACGTCTACCTCTTTCGTGATGTAATCCTCCTCTAAATGTTTAAGGAAAGACTCCACGTAAGCTTTCGCTCTTGCTTGAACCGCTTCTTTTGAAATATCGATTTCCGAGGCCCAGGCTCTTTCTTTGACGGAATTCGTATCAAGATGTTTTTCTTTCTTTTTCGCTTCTTCTTTTTCTCTAGCTAAAGATTTTTTGTATTCGCTCAAATAGTATTCAAGCGCAATAACGAAAGTGAAAACCAAGTCGTCTTTTTTATCATCTAAGTGATTTTCAACGGGTTTGACTAGGCTTTCTATTTCATGTAGTTCCTTATGGAGTAAAGGGAAAGATGAAGCTTCCTTAAAGATGTCTGTCTTCTCTAATAAAGAAGATAGTTTCTCTTTTAATTTGACAGCCGCCTCTTTGATAGAGGATTCGTTATGCTCTACTGCTTTAGTTGCTGCATCCAGAAGAAGAGAAGAGTCCACTTCCTCTCCTTTTCTTACCTTAAGCACGTTTTCTTTGACACTTGGATCATATTTCAGAAGAGTCTTCTCAAGGAGAGTGGCACGTTTCTTGTTTTCCTTTATTGTGCTCTTCTTTTTTAACATCATCGCTTCGGTGATTTGTTTTCCGACTTTCATAATCGGGTTTAAAGAAGACATAGGATCTTGGAAAATCATCGCGATTTTAGAGCCTCTGATTTTGGTTAATTCTTCCTCTTTCAAACGAAGAATATCTCTTCCATCGTAAAGAATTTCTCCTTCTTCGATAATCTTATTTGGAGCAAGAATACCCATTATTGCTCTAGATGTTTGGCTTTTCCCTGAACCGGATTCGCCTACAATGGCTAAGGTTCTTCCACGATACAAATCAAAAGAAACGCCACGTACGGCTTTTACTGTGCCATTATTCGTCCAAAAACTAACACGAAGGTTTTTGACCGATAAAATTTTGTTTTCTTCATTGATATTAGACATTGTCGGAACCTCTCAATTGTGGGTTAAAGGCATCTCTTAAGCCATTGCCAAACATGTTGAAGCAAATCATCAAAAGGGAGATGAATAAAGCTGGCCAAAGGATGTTATTAGGATAAGTCGTATAGGAATTTTGACCTTGCGAGAGCATTGTGCCAATCGATGTAGAACCGATGGCATCGAAATTAATGATTCCTAAGTAAGATAAGCTTGATTCACTAAAGATAACGCCAGGAATCATCAAAACAGATGAGGTAACAATTGTTCCGATGGAATTTGGAAGAATGTGTTTGAAGATCAATCTTGCATCAGAAGCGCCTAAGGTTCTACTCGCTAAGACGTATTCTTGTTTCTTATAGCGATAGAATTGCATACGCACCGTCGATGCTGTTCCAAGCCATCCCGTAAGCACAAAGGCAATAAAGAGCATTCCTACGATCGATATGGAGAAATAAACGCCATTGTAGTTCTTTAAAAGAGCGATAACGACCATGAAAGGAACTTCGGCGAGGATCTCAGAGATTCTTTCCATGATGATATCCGTCGTTCCTCCATAGAATCCTTCGATTGCTCCATAGATTAAGCCAATAATCAAGTTAATGGCGGAAACACCAAAAGCAAAAAGAAGAGAGAAACGTCCACCAACAGATAATCTTGTAAGGATATCTCTGCCAGCAGAATCACTTCCTAAGCCGAACTTTGCATAATGCCCATTCAGGAAATAATAGTAATTGTCATAATTCATTCTAACGTTATAAACGCTATTAGAAAGACCGGTTGCTTCATAATAAACGTATTCCCCTGCAGCATTTTTCTTCCAGGCATATTGAAGTTCGCCATCTTTTAAGATAGGAAGCTTATTACGTCCGTAGAATCGATAATCATAATTCGCATTATTTCTAATGACGTTTTCGATAATCGTTTCATTTTGTTTCTCTTCTTCAATCCATGAAGTGTCGATTAACGGTAAAAGAATTTTATGGCCTTCGTCTGTTTTGGCATCATATTCGAGGACCTCATCTAGTTTTTCTTTCGTTAAAGTGTGGTTAACGGCACCAATGACATAGGTATCGTATCGGACATCGTATTTGGTCGTAAAACCAGAAAAATCATCGCCTGTTTGGTAGGTTGAATAGACTTCTTTAACACGTCCTGCACGTTTATAAAGGTAATATTCCGCTTCCGAAACAGTCCTTTTTTCAGAACCATCCCAGAAACCACCAGCATCAGAGAAAGCCTTTGGAAGACAGTTTGTGTAATAGGAATCCGCTTCTGTAGCGGTATAGCCAGTGCAAAAAGGCGTGATGATGGAGAAAAGAATCATGAACATTAAGATTGCGGCTGCGACAATCGAGCCCTTGTTTCTCGAAAAACGGTACATTGCATCCGCGAAGAAGCCAATACGCTTCGTCTCCATTTTGCTATCAACAAGTTTTTTATCTTGTTGGACAAAGCTAAAGCGTGGGTCTTGTATTTTCTTTTCCATAATTATTTCGCCCCCATTCTGATACGTGGATCAACCCATCCGTAGGAGAGATCGATGATCAAAGCTGCGGCAAGGCCGATTCCAACATAGAACATGCTTAAGAACATAAAGAAGTTGTAGTCTTGGTTGTTGATGGAAGAAAGATAGAGTGAGCCAACACCAGGAACGGCAAAGAAATTTTCAATAATAAGTGAGCCACTTAAACAAGAAATAAATTCGCCAAGAATCATTGGGAAGATAGGAACCATGGCGTTTCTTAAAGCGTGTCTCCAAGTGGCTTGACCTCTTGTTAAGCCTTTTGCTCTAGCCAAAACCATGAATTCGCTAGTTAAAACCTCTGTAAGTTCAGCACGGGTGTAACGTGTTAAGCCAGCAACCGTTCCAATAATTAAGCAAAGCATTGCCGGAAAATACGAGTGAAAGAAAACGGGGTTCCAAAAATCGTATCCCGAATTAACGACAAGCGGGAACCATTTTAATTTGGCGCAGAAAATATATTGAATAAGAAAGCAATAAACGTAGCTTGGAACAGAAATAAAAAGCATGACCAAAACGGAAATAAGCTGATCTTGCCATTTATTTTTCTTTAAAGCGGCAATAATGCCCAAGAGAATACCAATAGGTATGGCAATAAGTGAGCTCCAAATATTGAGATAGATGGTGCTAGGAAGTTTTTCATTAAGAACGGAAAGGACATCTTTTCCGCCATAAATAGTGAAACCAATTCCGAAATCACCTTGGAAGACATGCTTTATATAAAGCACATATTGCACGATGATTGGTTTGTTATAGCCAAGCGCTTCACGCCAAGCGTTGATGGAAATACAAGTTTGATCGTTTGATTTACATGGCGTTACTGGTAATAAACGTATCAAGACGAAACACATCGTCATGATGATTAAGAACGTCAATAACATCAACCCGATTCTTTTAAGAACGTAACGTAACATAAAGGAACCCCCCGTGTTATCTAAATTTTAAGATGTTTCTAGCTGTTTTTAAACACCCTCCCATAAAACCAGGAAAAGGGTGGAAATCCACCCTTCCCCGTTTATAGAAGACGACTGTTTTATTTGTTGTAATCGATGAAGCCGTCTTTATCAAGATTGGCTTTCACCCAAGCTGACCATTCCGCGTCTGTCTTGGTGAGTTTGAGTTTTCTAATGCCACCAAAGCCAACGATTTGAACGTATTCATCGGTTCCTTCACTAACACGATAGCTATCCAAGCTAACAGATTGACGAGCGCCCCAGGAGATGAAGTTATAGGTGCCAACGATATAGGATTCACAAGCGCTTAAGATGTTCAAACGTGTCGTTGCATCGCTTAAAGCGGAAGAATATTTGCCTGTTGTAAGCTCATAAGTCCAGTTGCCTTTTTGTGTTCCTGAACCATCTCCGCCAAGAGTCATTCCGACAACGTCATCACTCTTTGCTAAGCCATCTTTCTTGTCAGACCATTCACCAGTCTTGAGGTTGATTTCAAGATAGTCTTGGTAGATGTTGTAGGTTTCATACATCTTAGAGGATGTGGTATAGCAATCTAAGATGCCGAATGGGTCGAATTGTGCGCCGCCCCAAGTAGAAATACCAAAGTCGCAAGTGCCATTTCTAATATGGTCGGAATAATCAGAACCAGTGATCTTCACTTCGATATCTAACTTTCCTTCAAGCTTGGTGCCTTTGACAAGTTCTTTATAGGCATTGATAACCCAGTTGACCATATCATTCCAACCTTCGTTATAGCTTTCCCAAACGAGGTGGACTTTTTGACCTTCTTCGTAGTGGCCTTCTTTGGCTGATGCAGCCTCTTCCGCCACCGCTTCATCAATCAATTTTCTTGCTTCGGCTAAATCATATCCGTAGTAGTTTGGTTTGCCATCGGAATCTGTTCCAAAGTTATCGGTGACGACTTTCTTTCCTTGTTCGGTATCACGATAGGCAACACCCGTATCAGGATCTGAAACGTACATGAAGTTAATCGGCACGTCGAATCCACGCCAGCCAGCTGTTTGTGTTTGGCAAAGTGTCTTTCTATCAAGTCCTAAGGAGAGGGCTTTACGGAATTTTTGGTTAGAAAGAATAGTGTGGTTGCCCTTTGTATCGCTCTTTTGAGCCGCTAATAAAGTTTCATAGACAGAGTTGACGCTTAATTTTGTGGTGTAGGAAAGAGGGGTATATAACAATCTGGAGGAAGACCCTAAGATGTCTAAGTCTGATCCTCTTAATGCATAGGAGTCGATTTTTCCTGTGCGGAAGAGAGAAAGCAAGGTGTCTTCGTTTTGGACGATTTGAACTTCAATATTATCGACCTGGTATTCATCTTCATGTTTTCCATCACTATAGCCATACCACTTTTCATTTCTTTCGAAGTTGATTTGTTTATCCGCTTGGAATGATGCAAGTTTATAAGGGCCATAGGCAACATAGGTTTCTTTGGAAGTGCCGTATGTTGTTGTGTATAAGCCTGAATCAGCGACAGGTTTTCTTAAGCTTTCCCATAGATCTTGTTTCACGATCCAGTTAGAAGAGAAGAACAATTTGGCATCAAAACTGCTGACAGGCGATTTGAAGAAGAGATTGAAGGTGAAATCATCCACTTTTTGAATGCCAACATTCGCGAAATCGTATTCCTCGTATTTGTAATAGCGGGAGCACCATGTTGCCATGGAATAGGTTTCGGCTTGGTCAACATTTCCTTCAAGGAAGTTGTTTGTCAATGAACCGGCAGGAAGGCCGAAAGCACCTTTACAGATAGCGTCTGCGACCGCAAAGACTTTCTTACAAAGTTCAGCATTGTTATCAAGTCTAACAATTTTAGGGTCAGAACTTGTACCAAAGGTGTCGGTGTCTCCAAGAAGAGCTTCGGCGGCCTTTGAGGCATCTCCAGCAAGATAACCGCATAAGCTAGCAAAGCTCATCGATGCCCACCAATTATTGACAGTATAAGCATTGAAATACCATCCTTCTTTAATTGGGGTGCCTGTATGAGCAAGACCATCCGCATCGATGTATGGGTCAAGAAGCGTTTGACCACTTTGAAGATAATGAAGTCCTCCAGCAATTGCTTGAGTTCCGTTTGCAAAATCACCAGCACGGAAGTTTTGCATCTGTGGATCGAGAAGATCTTTCAAAGAGTTGATATACGTATCCGCGTTAATTTGAGTTCCATCTTCAAATTTTGCTGCTTGGTTCAACTTAACTTGCCATTTTTGGCCTGAGGTGAAAAGCTTTTCTCCATTCAAATTCATGTCATACTTGGTCGCTTCTTCTTTTGTTAAGGTTGATGTGACGTCGGTTGGAATTTCCGCAGCCATTTCTGGGATTGCCTCATAACCGTTTTTCTCGTCATTCAACACATAATCGATTAAACCGAGTTCCGTGTATCCTGTAACAAGGCTGTCTTCGTTTGATTCCCAAGTAGCCGGAGCCCATCTTTCTGGTGAGCCTGATGTTGCATCGTGTAAGGTGTAGGTGCCCTTCTCACCCGGAGTTATAGATTCACCGGATGAAGTGCCTGGTGTGACTTGACAACCAGCTAAGCCAACGATACCGACGATCGCCGCTAAGCTGAGTGGTAGAGCAAGTTTTTTGTTTTTCATAAAAATCCTCCTAGTTCTTTTGAACTTGTGGCGTTATTTTTTCGTAAAATGGCAAGTTGTCAACAATTATTTTCGTTTTTTGCTATTTTTTTAAAATCTAGCATCTATCGGCACTTTCAAGAATTTCATTTCTTTCGTATTTCATTTTTTTGAAGAAAAATTACTAATAGTCTTACTTTTTGGTTTAAAACTTCTTTTCATTTTTTGGGTCATTTTCAATAAAAAATAAGCCTTGTAGAAAAAACGACGTCGTCCCATGTTGAAAACGAGGCTTTTTAGTCATGATAGAAAAAATCGTTCTTTAAAAATGCAATATCTATGATTTTTTCCTTGCGTTTGTTTCTTGGCCATTAAAGTCGAATTCATGAATTGAAAGCAGGTTATCTATTTTTGATAAACAATAGTGAGATATTTGTTGGCGAAAAGATTTCTTTTTATGAATAAAGAAAAATATATTGTCCCAAAACAGCTGTTCTTAGCCTCCTTCATCATGGCAATCGTTGTGTATTCGATTAGTTTGATTCTTAACATCATTTCGCTTGTTGTTGCCGCCGATTCCTTTACCTTTTCTTCTTATTGGGGTCTCTATCTTAATATCGTTTTAGGAATCTTCCTTGCACTTGGGATTATCGTGTATAGTGCCTGGGTTCTTGCTTTCACAAAAGATAAGAGCAATGGTGGTCAAAGCTTAATAAAATTTCTTAGCGTGTATGTCTTGGCTTCAGCGACCTATTCTTTTCTTTCTTCCGTCTTTGCTGCAATCAACTATACTAGCACCGCAATTGTTACTTTAGTTTTGTCTATTCTTCAACTCGCTGTTGGTATAGTATGTGTCCTTCTAACCAAAAAATCGCCTAAGGTCGCAAGAATCGTTTTGATTGTTGAATTTTCTCTCTTTGCTCTTTCGGAATTTTTGAACATCATTTTTTACATTATCGCCTCCAATTTCCTCAGCATGGTCACGTCCATGGTCGTTTTAGCTTTTGAAATCGTCGTTTTAATTGCTCTTATCTTAATGAAAATTGAAGTCGAAAATGACGAAAAAGCAGAATCCACTCCATTAGCGAAAAATGAAGCAAAAGAATCATTGCCAAAGCAAGAAATAAGCCAAGAAGAAAAACTCAATCTTCTTTTAAAATATAAGAGCCTCTTAGACAATGACGTCATTACACAAGAAGAATTTGACGCTAAGAAAAAAGAACTTCTCTAGTCTAAATTGATATAAATTTTTCATTCATAACACGTCCTCAGGGCGTGTTTTCTTTTTCTTTGAAAAAG
>ERZ1026780.551-NODE-551-length-29526-cov-10.349089_pt1 | contig 29526 bp, 28 predicted proteins | sample MGYA00380126_ERZ1026780 | MGnify/ENA primary metagenome ERZ1026780 (study PRJEB33269, sample SAMEA4719762) | human gut metagenome | biome: human-associated habitat; feature: organic feature; material: feces | place: Cameroon | collected 2013-10 ... | reverse complement strand
ATTTATAAGCGTTAACATCAGGCCATTTCTTTTCCATTCCATAACGTTTCCTTTTTCGTTTTCTTGCGCATAAGTATAGCACAAGTAGGAAACGTTTTACAAGGGCAATGGCGTTCTTGTTTTAGTTTTCCTTCTTCTCCGCCTTCTTGCCTGCCTTCTTCTCCGCATCGGCTTTGCCTGCCTTCTTCTCCGCATCGGCCTGCGCCTTCACATATTCGGCGTTAAACTCAACCTTACCGCCATTGATAAGAACGCGCACATTCACGCCGTTCAGTTTGGCACGGAACAAGGCGCAAACGGCCTTTTTAGCCGCGCTTATGGTTATATCGCCGTCACGGTTCAGCTTTTTCATACCTATACCGATGTATTCAAAGTCGCGGTTATCCGCTTTATAATCGGCATATCCCAACATAGTAGCCATTGCGGCAACGTGTTTCAAACCGTCTGCACGGCTAAGACGCGGCGCGTTTGCCCCAATGTTACGCATAGCATCTGCCGCCACATAATTCACCAACTTTTTGAGATGCAGCGCGAACATTTCCGCGTCCGTTACCTGCCTGCCATTGCCCAATGTATGCCGCTTGTCCGTTTTATCCAGCATATCAGCTGCGCACACAAAGGCGGTATATTCAGCGTCCCCATAAGTGTAGGCCACGGCAGGGGCTTTGAGTATATCAAGCGTTGTCTTACCGTTGACGTATGCGGCCTTAGCAGCCTTTGCAGCGGCCTTACGTTCTTCTGCCTTGCGCTCGTTGTCAAGCGCGGTTTGTCCCTTAGCCATGATTGTAGCGTTGTCGATAGTAGTCATTGTGTTTATCCGTCCTTTATTGTAATATAGTAGGTATGCAAGGCATACCGCTAAGCGTATACGGATACGCGCTTATCGCTATGCCTTACGGCTTGCCCGTGTTACCCCTACACTTCCATGCGTTGCCTTTAGTCGCAGCCCATGTTGTCACCGTCCAGCCTATGGCGCTATGTTTGGCAACCGCGGACAAGTCAACGCGGTTCTTTTACGGTGTATCACTCAGGCACGGTTCATTCAGCCTTTACCATGCGCGGCCTATGCGGGCTATATCGTACATGCGGACGGCGCGGCGGTTCGGGCTATGTTGTCAAGGTGCGTGGCCGTTGGGGTGTGGCCCCGTAGGCTTGGTTGATGATGATATGGTATCACATGGTATGGCCAATGTCCAATATGGCCTACTTATGGCAATACCAACCATTCCCGCCATACACATAAGCAGAGATTATAGCAAAGCGGGAAATGGGTGTTTTTTAAGTAATAACTAATAGAATATGGCTGTTTATTAAGATATAACTAATGGAATTATTGAAAAACGATAATTTTAACTAATGGTTATTAGTCTAATCCTGCCCTATTTGCCCCAATACCCCTAAAATCCGCCTATCTCTCAAAAACGCGGATATTTTTACAGATATATAGGGGGTATTTTCAACCATTTAAGCCTATACTCCGGGCTTTTTCTGGTGTAGTACATCCACCCACACCTCACCCGCCAATCCTCGCTCTATCCGTCCTGAAATTCACACATCCCAATATCCATCTCGATGCCATTCCCACCCCTGTAGCAAAAAGCCCCTAATTGTCTACGTTTTTCGCCTATAATCCACAGTTATATCGAATGGTCTTGCCGAGAGTACCGAAATGGATAAATCTCTTCTTACCCCTTATGGCGATTGCTATGGGATCTGTAGCGTAAGCAATAGGTCTATACGTCCGTTTTTCACATCTCTGTCTCTTATGATATAATCGTTCCATACCATTAGTCTGTCGGTCAAACCGGATTGGCCTGTCTTTAACCTTTTATATTGCGCTCAAACGCCGCGAGGCTTATGGGGGCTCCGGGAGACTCACACTCCCCTCGCTACTCGGAAGCAAGCTTCCTCGTACAAATACATATTGACAGATAACTGGTGCTTATGGTATTATAGCCAACACATAATTCCCAATTAGGTGCAACCAAATAGCGTTATACCCTCGTGGTTTGCGGAGCAACCATACCTGCAGTTGTCCTGATATATTAGGAGAAGAGTCAAAAAAGCCCTGAAGTTAAGCCTATTTTAAAAATTCTGTCACCAAAGTGGTGACAAAAATATTTTTGTATACCAAATTGATGTACAAAGGAGGATTTAATGAAAGTAAAAGTGTGTGATGCAATTATGGGGAGCGGCAAGACTCAAGCCGCCATTGTCGAGATGGGCAGATGTGTTGACAGGCGCTATATGTTCATCACTCCTTACCTGAACGAATGTGAACGTGTGTGCGCGGCATGTGAGAAGCGCGGTTTCCAGCAACCGCAGACAGCTGAGGGCGGTAAGCTGGAGTCGCTGCACAGTCTGCTGAAATCCGGCATCAACATAGCAAGTACGCACGCCCTGTTCTATTATTATACAGAAGAGACCCGAGAGTTAATCAGGCAAGGGCATTATCACCTCATATTAGACGAGGTTGTAGATACAGTGAAATTGCTGGATATCAATAGGAATGATGTGAAATCACTGTTAGCTTCGGACTTTATTGAGATTAATCCCGAGACTATGCAGGTTACTTGGAAAGACAAACGTTATAATGGCCAATGGCACGAGCTTCGGCAGCAAATAGAGCGAGGCTATGTGACATACAGCCAAGACAAGCTCCTCTTGTGGATGATGCCTATCGAGGTATTTGAGGCTTTTGAGTCGGTGACTATTCTAACGTATATGTTCGAGGGGCAGTATCTGTACTGTTATTGTCAGCTTAACGATATAGCCATTGACTATATAGGCGTGCGGCATATCGATGGGTTAAATTATGAGTTTACTGATGAAATGGTTGCTCCGCGGATAACGCTGCCCACCATTCATTTATATAGCGGACATAAGTTGAATGCAATCGGCGATGACAGACTTGCCTTATCACATAGTTGGTTCAGTAAGTCCGATCCTAAACTTATAAGGAAGTTAGCAAATAACACCGTCAACTTCTTCAGGCACAAATGTGATGCGCCCGCCAACTATCGTTTCTGGTCGGCTCCGTCTACTTTTAAAGATGCCCTGCGCAGGAAAAGCTTTCAAAGCTCCCAATCTTTTGTGCCGCACAATGCTCGCGCCGTTAATGCCTACCGTCACTGTTACGCTCTGGCCTACCTCATAAATATCTTCCCAAATCCCAAGATAGTATCTTACTTTAAGTCTTACGGTATTCAGTTTAATAATGATGCTCTTGCTACCTCAACTATGGTTCAATGGCTATGGCGCAGCAGGTTGCGCTGCGGACAGGAGATATGGCTGTATCTGCCAAGCAGACGTATGCGTAAGCTGCTGTATAAGTGGGTTAAAGATGTGACCGGTAATGTGGAGTGTATTGAAGAATGGGAATAAAAAAGCCAGATAAGGCTTTCGAGCCCTATCCGGCTTATCGCAAAGTAACCCCGTCAAATATCAGCGCAGTTCATCTTGGTATTGCTTTGCTTCCCTATCATTTGCAAGTATAAAGTGGTTTTCTTCAATCTCCCTCCAAACAGGATGATTGGTTTCATAGTCAAAATGGCACTCATTAGGTTTATACACTATCAGCTTCTTACTCTTCTCTTTATCAGGATCAGCAAGAGGCAGCGCGCTTAAGAGAGCCTTAGTATATGGGTGTAACGGATGTTCAAACAGCTTTTCGCATTCGGCAAGTTCAACTATTACGCCCTTATGGATAACGGCTATCCTGTCGCATATAAACCGCATAACGCTTAAGTCATGAGCTATAAACAGATATGTAAGCCCCCGTTCACGCTGCAGTTTACTCATCAAGTTCAGCACCTGAGCCCTTATCGATACATCAAGCGCGCTTATCGGCTCATCTGCGATTATAAATTCAGGCTCCATTATAAGTGCCCTTGCTATACCTATGCGCTGCCTTTGTCCGCCGGAAAACTCATGCGGGAAGCGGCTTGCAAATTCAGGAAGCAAGCCAACATCCAGCAGCGATTCATCGACCAGCTCTGTACGCTGCTTTCTGGTCAGGTTCTTTCGTGTGCTGTATGTACCCTCCGCAATAATGTAATCAACTTTAGCACGCTCGTTAAGGCTTGCCATAGGGTCCTGAAATATCATCTGAATTTCGGATATAACCTTCTTATCGAGTTCAGGAGATATTTTACCGTTTATACGCTCGCCTTTATATGTTATTGTTCCGGCGCTGGTTGGATGGATTCTCATTATGGCGCGGCCTATCGTTGTTTTACCCGAACCTGATTCGCCAACCAAGCCAAATGTTTCTCCTTTATATATGTCGAAGTTTACTCCTTTTACAGCCTTAAAAGGGTTACGTTTTGAGCCGAATGTGACATCCAAGTCTCTTACACTCAAAAGAACTTCTTTGTTATTCTTTATGGCTTCCATGTATATACTCCTTTCGGCTAAAGTTCTGCGCGCATTTGCTTAAGATGCTCGGGAGGTTCAACCTTGGGAGCTCGCGGGTCAAGCAGCCATGTTCGCGCCTTATGAGTAGGAGATACATCAAAATACGGCGGTTGTTCTTCGAAATCTATAGCCAAAGCCTGCGGATTTCTCGGTGCAAAGGCGTCACCTTTTATTTCATTAAATAGGTTAGGTGGCGTGCCCTTTATTGAATACAGGTCTTGCCCCTTTACTCCTAACTGCGGCAAGCTTGACAGCAGCGCCCATGTATACGGATGCCTCGGGTCATAGAACACTTCCCTTACCATTCCTGTTTCAACTATATCGCCGGCATACATAACAGCCACGCGGTCAGCTATGTTAGCCACCACGCCCAAGTCATGCGTTATGAAGATGATTGTCAGATTATACCTTTCTTTCAGATCCTTCAGCAATTCAAGTATTTGCGCCTGTATCGTAACATCAAGCGCAGTCGTAGGTTCATCGCATATCAGTATCTTCGGACGGCAAGCAATGGCAATAGCTATTACCACTCTCTGCCTCATTCCGCCGGAGAATTCATGTGGGTATTGCTTATATCTGCGCTCCGGCTCTTCAATACCAACGTCCCGAAGTATTCCGTATACGGCTTCTTTCAAAGCCTTGCCTTTCAATCCCTGATGCAGTTCCAACGATTCGCCAATTTGCTTGCCTATTGTTTTAAGCGGGTTCAGGCTTGTCATGGGGTCTTGCATTATCATGCTTACTTCGCTGCCGCGTATCTTCAGCCATTCATTATCCTTTTTATAATTTGAAAGCACCTGCGGCTGACCGTCATCCATGCCGTAATATATTATCTCGCCGGAAGATATAAAACCGTTAGGGTCAAGCAATCCTATAAAGTTCTTATTCAATACGCTTTTGCCGCAGCCGGATTCTCCCACAATTGCGAGACTTTCACCTTGATATACATCCAAATTTATCCCACGTATTGCGTGCAGCACTTTGCCGCGCAGATTGAATTTAACATTAAGGTCCTTTACGGACAATATAACTTTTTGATTATGCTCCATAAAAGATCCTCCTTAGTTAATATGGTTTTTAGGATCGGCAGCATCGCTGAATGCATTGCCTACCACATAGAACGACACCGTAACAATTGAAAGAATGATCGTAGGATATATCAGCTGATACCTCAGCGTCGGGCTCATCATGAGCTTTCTGCCAACGTTTATCAGGTTGCCAAGGCTTGGTACTTCCGCCGGCAGGCCAAGACCTATATAAGTTATAAACACTTCACTTGCTATTGCATCGGGTATAGACAATGCCATTCTGAGCATTATAACGGATACAAGGTACGGCAGCAGATTTCTGAATATTATTGTCAGCGTACCGGTGCCAAGGCAGCGTGAAGCAAGGTTATATTCCCTGTCGCGTATAATGATTATCTGGTTGCGTATGAAGCGCGCCATGCCTATCCATCTGGTAAGGCTCATGGCCAGCAGCAATGTTCCCACGGATGGCTTCATCATATATGATACAAGTATCAGCACCAATGACGACGGCACGTTATCAAGGATATTGTAAAGTTCGGTAAATATAACATCGGTTTGCCGGACATAGCCCCACAGCACACCTGCCGCTATGCCGATTATAGCTTCTATACATGCAACAGCTACACCAATGAGCAGCGAAGTTCTGGTCGCGCCCCACAGCCTTGACCACAGGTCTTGCCCGAGCTCATTTGTGCCGAGAATGAACTTGAACAGCTTACCGTTTTCAAGTATGACCTCAGTACCTGGTACAAGGTTTCTGAATATCGCGCCTGATTTAGGGTCTATATTCGATTGGAATGAATCAAGCTGATTAGGCAAATACGGCTGTATAAACGTGAATATAAGTATGCCAAGCACTATGCAAACCAAAGCCATGGCCAGCGTATTCTTTCTGAACGCACGGAACGTGCTGCGCCAGTACGAATAATTGGAATAGCCTGTTCGTTCTACCGCATTTTCATCAAATGGAACCAGTTTGAACGCTTCTTCATCGCTAAGCTTAGTGCGTATCGCTTCACTTACGCTATTTTCAAGCTGACCAACGCGAGGGTTCTTAAATCTCATTCCCATATGCTCACCTTACTCCCTTTCTGCCTGCAAAGCTTATGCGCGGGTCAAGCAGCGTCATCATTATGTCGCCTACTATTAACCCGATTATGCCAACCGAGGCGAACAGAATAACTATGGCCTGGACCATACTGTTATCCTGTCTTTTTACCACGTCCACAAGCAATCCGCCCATGCCGGGCACGGAATAGAGCGATTCTATATAGATTGAACCGACAACAGTATTCAAAAACGTTGTAGGCAAATATTGTCCCAAAGGTACGAAGGCATTCCTAAACACATGCTTGAACATTATCTTTCTTTCAGAAAAGCCCTTTATCTTTGCAAGCTTAACATAGTCCTTTGTACTCTCATCAACCATATAGCGCCTGAGCCACATCGCATAGTACGATATGTTCGGAAGTGCCAGCGAGAATACAGGCAGTATCCATGTCTTTGCATCAGCTTCTTTGAACATAAGCGGCAGATTTAGCAGCTCTGTACCATAAATTTGTATGAACAAAAAATACACCGCTGCCGGCACCGCCTGTATAAGAACAATAAAGCCTGTACCGATTTTATCAACGATTCTTCCCTTGTGCTGTGCCATTATCGTACCGAGCGGCAAGCCAATCATAAGCGCAACAAGCAGCGCCAGCACACCCAATTTAAGACTCAATGGGATCTTCGGTGCAAGCACTTCCGTTACAGGCACCTGATTACGATAAACATATGATATACCGAGACTGCCTTTTGTCACCACATTTTTCAGAAATATGAACAACTGCTCCGCTACTGGCTTATCCAAGCCCATTTGATGCAGACTGTTTTGTATCTGCTCAGGTGACATGTGGTCGTAATTGGGGAAATAGCCCGTTATGGGCATTTTGCGCATCAGCACAAATACTATTGACACTATGATTACAAGCGTTATGATAGAACGTGCTAAACGTTTACCGATGTATTTTACCATCTATCCTCCTGCATCCACGTCCGGATGCCCGACTTTGCACGGACACCCGGACGCAGTTCTTCATCCGTCTTTATGCCATCTTAGTAGAATAGAAAACTTCATTAAATCAATATTTGCCGTCGGTCCAATCCTTCAGGTTTGTCTCATATTCTTCCATAGAGATAAAGTGATCCTGCAAATGCATCCCCTTGTACATCAGCTTAGTGTAGCCGCAGGCCGCATATGCGCCTTCGTAAATATTAAGCTTGGTAACCTGATAATTTGCAGGGCCAATATAGCAAGGCACAATCAGCGCATTGTTTATAAGGAGAGCCTCCGCCTTGGCAAAGTTTTCGAAGCGTTTGGTAAGGTCCACGCCTTCCTGTATGCCGGCATCAACCAGCGCATAATACTCTTCCAGAATAGCACGCACTTCTTTGAAGTCGTCCGATGCTATAAACTCATCCGCATAATTGCCTATGCTATTAGTAGAAATAGCGGTAAAGTTATTACGGAACAGTTCATCGTCCAAAATGAGGTTCCACCTGTTATATGTGTTGCCGGCTTCCAAGCCAGTCTCGGCATTAGTGGAGCCGCCGAATGGGTCAGTCCATGTCTGCGGGTCAATATAGTCGGCGCCCCAGCGTACGCGCATGAAGCTATACTTGCCGGCGCTTCTGGTTTCGGAGAGGAAGTTTTCGGAAGGACCTGCCCACAGTTCAAGCTTTACAAAGTCCGTACCAAGCGCCTTTTCAAGCTGCTGCTTAACTATTACGCACTCATTTTCATAGTTCTTGTCACCACTCTGGTAAGATATAAGCATCGTAACAGGGAATGTAACGCCCTTTGCGCTCAGTTCTTCCATTGCCTTTGCCTTGTATTCATTGGCCTTATCAGGATTATAGAAGTTGGCGTCTATGCCGTCAAACGCTGGCATATCAGCAAAGTCTACGCCTTTATCGGTGTAGCATGAACCCGCCGGAGTTATGCTGTGCTGAATAAGCGACTTATAGCTTTCCTGGTCAACAGCACTCTGTACAACAAATTCCCTGTCCAGCGCGCTCATTATCGCATGGCGGAAGTTGCTGTTCATAACGCAGCGCATCCAGTCTTCCGGTTTATACTCATCCGGATAGGTGGGACGGAAGTTGAATGCATAGAAGTAATGCCACATGGCGTCTTCCCTGCTCTTTGAAAGATAATTGATGTTATTGGTCTTCCAATCATCCAGGATATCATTGCTTATCTTAGCAAAGTCTATTTCGTCACGCAGAACCATTGTCGGCGCAAGCGTTGCGGCTTCAGCGTTATATGTCTTTTCGATTCTGTCAAGATATACACGATCTGCATCCCAGTTGTTGGTGTTCTTTACGAATGTTTGCTTGACCTGCGGTTCCCACTCGGTGAGTATAAACGCGCCGCAGCTGTATATTTTATCTATCGATGTGCCAAAGTCATTGCCGGTTTCAGTTACAAGTGAATCCACCAAAGGCCCATATACAGGCAGCCAGCACGCATATGCCAAACCGCCAAGGAAGTAAGGCGTGGGCCTTTCCAGCGTGTATTCCAGCGTGTATGTATCGATTGCTTTTACGCCAACATCATCAAAGTTTGCCTCATTGCCCGCAGCAAGAGCATTGAAGTACGCCTCCGCTCCCTTTATTACCTTCACCTGGTCATAAGTACCGGAGTCCGTCTTGGGATCGCATACGAGTTTCAACCCGCTTACCCAGTCGTTTGCCGTCACATCCGCTATTTCTTTGCCGGTGTTATCGTACCATTTCTGGCCCTGCCTGATTTTGAACGTCCATACCAGACCGTCATCGCTTGTGTTCCAAGATTCCGCCATAGCAGGAACTATGTTTGAATGGTTATCGAACTCTACAAGCCCATCCACCATGTTGCACGCCACGGCATGTTCAAGCTCTTTGCCGCTGGCAAGGTAGTTAAGTGTTGTATTCTCTACATCGTATAGCATGCGGAACACAACGGGTTCATCATTACTGCCGTTGCTGGGTTGGTCTGTGTTCTGCGAACAGCCACAAATAATTGCGGAAATCATCAGAACTGCGATCAGAAGCGAGAAATACTTCTTCATAAGCGACTCCTTTTTCTTATATTTATTTTTTCTGCCATCTAATATGGCAAATTATATATTATATAGTCACATACGCCCGATGATAGGCGCAAATCGCGTTCTTCGGTTTGTCTTGTTCTGTTAACGCTCCTGTCTATACCTTTTAGGTATGCAGGTCTACTTTGGTTCGTTTCTTGTTTGTTTGATAATGTATAACGGTAGGTCAAATCAATTTTGATCTGCCGCACCATATACATGGCTCTAATAATCTGATATCGGCCAGCAGGGTATTTCTTTATATATGCTTGGTTGTGCCGAAAAACAACCGCATACTTATTTAGTTTTCTATAACTCTACCATTGTCGACATAAAAAGTCAACCATCTAAATTCTCTCTGTCCAGTTATTAAAATATAGATAAGAAAGTACTATCTATATTCATTCACATTTTGTGTATTAAGTACAAAAAAACTGCCCGACGCCAATCGGACAGCTTTAGCACAAACCTTATATGCTTTTTCTATGTCAGTCTATTATATCATACATCTTCATCAGCTCAATGCGCTCCTTCGCGAGCTTAATCGATCCTGCCGCGCTGTTATCCGCGCTTGTCTGCTTCTCACCCGCGTAGTGAACAATGCGCTGTACCCATGCGACAGGCAGTAAATACTGATGCTTTTTTAAGTATGGGTACCTTCGTTCGAGGTATTCTTTTTTAGGAAATATTGAACTCAGCACACTGCTCTTCTCTCCTACTCGGCTGGCCTTGACGGCATTCAGCGTAACAGTAGATGAATGCAGGCGTGTATAGTCATTTGAGCCGTAGACGCCGCCACAGAGTGTGTCGTGCAGCATCGGTTCCACATCGATGGAAGCTTCCCACGGCGTGGGCAGATCAAATTCGATGCCGAGATAGTCGCGTGCAATTTTGAACGCTGCTGCCGCAAATGTTGCCGCATGGACGCTGGCACACTGGTCGTGCAGCCTCCGCCAGTCTATTTGCTCGTGATATGCATGCGCCCACAGGCCGATGTCACAGAACTGTCGCAAGCCAATGCCGCAGCTTACGAAATGCTTATAAGCATGTAATATCAAATAAAGCAAATGCTCGTGGGGCGGCATGACCAAGAATCCATCCACCTCTATGGGCTGAATGTCCTCGAAGAAATGATTCAGCTCATCATGGGCATCTTCGGATGAGTCGAACAAGTGGCGATGCATTTCGATGTAAAGCGGACTGCCTTCCTTCAGGTAAGAAACCTCGTCCGCCGTAGGCAGTTCGTCTACAGGAGTATCGGTAGTCAAGCCCTCCGCAAGCAATTGTTCGTGGCAAGCTAAGAACTCGCTATTCCGCACATATATGTCATCATCCGCGCTGATACGATGATCTTTCAGCGGATACAAGCGACTGCAAAGCACACCCTTTACCAAGACTGGATGTAACCCTGACGCACGAAGCTTTTTGTATAAATCTGCAAATTCAGCCGATCGGACTACTTGATTTAATACCTGACTTATGACCTGTTGCTTAACAGCGGCAAACAGAGCAGCGTTCTCCTTGGCAGCATCAGACTGCCGAACCGCTTCGAATATTATAGGCAGCAGCTTCTGCTGGTTGGCCAGAGTGAATATGGCAGGCCAATCCACCTTTTCAGTGGGCAAATCCCCGCCGGAAATGGCCGTTTTGGTGATATGTAGAAATTGTGTTTCAGTTTTTGTTAGAGCCATGTTAACCACTTTTTATCAGTTTGATTCGACCGTTGCAACAACGATCTCCGGCGGGTTATTAAAGCGAGGGATGTCTTCTGAAGATCCAAGTCCAGCAGATAGAACAACTGTTGATTCATCTCGTTTAAACATTCCCTTTGAATATTTAGGTAGCCACCCGGTTTCTGGTTTAAACAAACCTCCAACAAATGGTAGTCTTATTTGTCCTCCGTGCGTATGACCTGAAAAGACAAGATCTACATGCCAACTATCGATACTATCATAATCTAAAAGCCCCTCCGACATATGGCTAAGCAAAATTGTTGGCATATCAGTATTAGTAAAATCCTTCATAAATGCCTGCTCAGATCCATTAGCTTGGTTCGATGACAAGACATAACCGTATACTCCGCCAATTCGCAACCATTGTCCGTTTAGTTCGATTTCTTCATACTTTTCATTTAATACAATCGCGCCCATCGCATCTATCTCATTAAGTACTCCAGTGCCATTCTTATCTATGTAAGATGCCTCATGATTACCTATAGAATAATATACTGGAGCCATCACTGCTAATTCCTTTATTAGCTTCAGCATCCTTTCAACCTCATCATCAGAAGAATCCTTGTTGATAATGTCGCCTGTCATTACAATTAAATCGGGCTCAGCTGAACTGATTGCATTAACTAGGACTCTATTATTTATGCCAAACTCTTCACAGTGCAGATCAGATAATTGAACAATCGTCAATGTTTGCGAGAAAGCTTTGTTCTCAATGATGTACCGTGTTATGACAAGTGTTTTTGCTCGCAGTAAGCCCATAAAAAAGAGTAAAACAATACACATTGCAATTGCAAATGCTCTTGTCTTTCTTCTGAGTATAGATAGATTTAGCATTTAGCGTTAATTTTCGTCAAAGTCTCCTTAAGGATAGTAGAAGAAGTGCCTTTTGTATATGGAAAATATACCAATTCAACTCCAACCGTACTAAATTTCTTCTCGACCGTTTCAAATATAGCCGAACCTTTCCAATCATCTCCAACAAACATTTTATTAAAGTGATACTTTTCCCATGCAGCAAACTTGTCACGGTTTATTTGTGGAACAACCTCATCCACATAGCGAATAGCTTTGACTATTTCCACTCGTTCTTCAAAACAAATCACAGGTTTTTTATGCTTATATTCCTGCACTAGCTCGTCCGTACTAACCGCAACTATCAGATAGTCACATTGCTCCTTTGCTTTTTTCAAAATATTAAGATGTCCAATGTGAAAGAGATCAAATACACCTGCAGTATAGCCAATCGTCATTTATCTTACACCACACTTTTCTTCAATATATTTAGCAACGCTTTCTGAAGCATGCCCATTCTCATAGTTGCCAACTGCATCTAGAAACGCCTGCACTTTAGCTTTATATGTGTTACAGTCAAAATTGCTAATTGTGAGACATAATTCGTCCATACTTAATGTTACAGGAAATGGAAGATCCGTTAGCTTAAAGTATAGCGCCCGTTCTTTTGCTGTGTATTCTTCTATATCCGGTATATAAAGGATACAAGGCTTCCCGCTAATAGCCATATCAAACATACAAGATGAATAGTCTGTAATAAGAATATCCGCAGCTGCAATTAATTCCTGCATATCTGGATATGATGTCATATCTATGCTACCATTAGGAACATTGGCGGCTTTTATGTTAGGATGATAGCGGCATCCGATTGCCCAATCCTCGTTGGTTTTTTCCCTAAGTATCTCAGCTACGCACTCAAAATCAAAGCCATGTGTCTGAGCTTCCTTATTATCTCTGAATGTCGGGGCATACAATGCAAGTTTTGTATTATAAGGAAGCTTATAGTGCTGGAATACTTTTTTTCTTATTTCCTGCTGGTTGTTAAAAAATAAGTCGCATCGCGGCGTGCCCTTTTGCATAATTTCTCCATCGTACCAAAATGCCCGCTGAAATACTTCAGTACTAAACATGCACCCTGATAAAAGCAAATCTATTTTCTTCGAATCCAGTTTTGCTGTCACCACATAACTTTCCGGAAGCGAAGGAGCATCACCTTCAATCATTTTTAATCTTAATGAGCTGTGCCATGTCTGAATATATATTTGGCCTTCTCTCTTATCAAAAAAGCAATATGAAGGTATGCGAGCATTACAAATAACCATTTTAGCTGTGCTTATTTCTTTGAGATACTCTGTAGAAAAGAATCGCACTACGCGTATTTCACTCGGTATATCAGCTGGAACTACCACATCATTTTCAAATACCCATACAAGATCATATTTGTTTGGAAAGTGATGCAGCATATACTCTGCAATATACTTCGGACTATCACCATAAGCATGGAAATTATTGGTCCAAAGTAATATTTTATTGTTTTTTATTGGCATCTTATGAAAAAACCATAAATACATCTTATATTTTATTTTTCTTACACTTTGAGTTAAATTCATAAGTCTAATCCTTCAGTCCTGATACAATTCAATGGGCGGGAGCTGAATATCTCCCCAATCTCTAGGCTGCCACAATATATTTCTGCTACTCGCTCCCTGTATTTTCGTAAATACCAAACCGTTAACGTGGTCTACGTCTGACTTCTTGCCATACTCATTTTTATAAAACGGTGCAAATACCATCATGTATGTACCTTCCATGAGCTGAGATAAATTCAAAGAAAAGTAAAAGGTCACAGTCTCTCCTTTTGAGCCAGCATAAAAATTATGAATAAGCGCTGAAGCCACAGGCGTCATGTCAAGTCTGCAGATCTCTATTCGCAGGCACAAGTTCGAAATATTACTCCTATTTCGCCAACATAAACAAACATTAACTGGCTCGTCATCAACAAATGACGCATAGTCCTTATTTATAAACGATGCGCTCAGAAGTTTAACGTTGTGTCGCACCAGCCAACTCGGTCTGGGTTCATTCGACAGATCAATATAAGTAACTCTATGTGTATCACTTCTTTCTAAGTATAGATTTATTGCTTCGTCCACATTTCCATCGAATATCACTTTACCATGGTCAAGAACGATACATCGCGTACAGAGCTGACGTATAGTGTTCATATTATGACTGACATAGAGAACTGTGCGTCCTTCCTGGTTTGCAGCATCTCCCATACGGCCAAGGCACTTTTGCTGAAACTTCATATCACCGACAGCTAATACCTCGTCCATTACCATAATCTCGCTATCAAGATGTGCTGCTACCGCAAATGCAAGTTTAACATACATACCGCTTGAGTATCGTTTGACCGGTGTGTCAATAAACTTTTCCATTTCAGCAAATTCCACTATCTGGTCAAACTTACTATCAATCTCAGTCTTTGTCATACCAAGAATTGCTCCATTCAGATACAAATTTTCCCGACCTGTCAACTCCGGATGAAAGCCTGTTCCTACTTCAAGCATAGACGCAATACGACCATTATAGCTGATTGTCCCCATACTTGGCACGGTTACTCGCGACAGAAGCTTGAGCAGTGTAGATTTTCCTGCACCGTTATGGCCAATAATGCCAAGCGCTTCACCCTTTTTCACTTCAAAAGAGACATCATCCAGTGCAAGGAATCGATCATTGCCATTATTATGCGTTGTTTGTCCTATTTTCCCATTTGGATCATCCTTGCCACGGAAGCGTGCCCAAGCAGACTGTAAGTCGCCCTTCAATGTACCACCGCCGATTGCTCCCAAGCGATATTCCTTTGATACATGGTCAATTTTGATAATTGTTTCACTCATAGCTCATCATACCGTATCCATAAACGTCTTTTCTACCTTACTAAAAAGAATTAACCCTATTATCAACAACAATAATGTAATCCCCCATCCTATAAAATAATACCACCATTCAATTGCGCCTATCCCAAGATACGCATATCTAAATATGTTTACAATTGGTGTAACTGGATTAAGCATATATAGCGTATGCCATTCCCCCCCATTGGCAAACGGTGCAAATTTAAACATATCATACGCAATAGGTGTAGCATACATCCAAAGCTGCAGTCCGAAACCAACCAGCATTGCTAAATCACGATACTTTGTCGTTAAGGCCGATATAATGATGCCACAGCCAAGTGAAAGCATAGCAAGCTGCAAAATAAGTAGCGGGGTCATAAGCACAAGCAGATTTGGAACAACTTGCCCATGTATCCAGTACAAGATCAAACAAAACAAAAGAAATACATATTGGACAGCTAACATGATAAGCCCTGATATAACCGTAGATACCGGCATAACGAGACGAGGAAAATAAACTTTCCCCATCATACTGCTGTTAGATACAAACGTATTCGCCGTCTGAGACAAGCAGTTAGAAAAATACGTCCACAGTATATTTGCTGATAAATAGAATACAAATGATGGAACTCCTTCCGCAGCAAGGCCAGCTATATTACCAAAAACCAGTGTAAAAACTACCGTCGTTAACAAGGGTTGAATGATGGCCCAGGCTGGTCCAAGTATCGTTTGCTTGTACTGAGATACAAATGTGCGACGAACAAAGAGCAAAACCAAATCTCTGTAACGCCACAACTCACCCAGGTGAAGATCGAATAGCCTGTTTTTAGGTGTAATAACGGTTTGAAACCTCTCCATAAGCAAATTCCTTTCTTTTAAGATTTTCCGAAAATTCTACGGATAAGATAATAAGCATCCACCGCTTGTGGTGTCAGCCTTATCAAATAGTAAAGAATTAAATATTGCCCAACAAGAGCTAGGCCACGAGTATTAGCTAGGATTTTCAGTTTCTCTTTTAGCCAAGCAACAGCTTCATCATTGTTCACACGTCGCGCTTCGCAATACAGCATAGCTGCTATTCTAAATTGTGATTGTTGTGTTGTCTGAATGAATTCTGTATAGCCTAAATCTTTTAGTACATCTATTCGTTCATCCATAACCTTCAATACATCAATCTTATGCCAATTAAATTTATCATGGATAATACTGCCACTGCGCATAACATAACCATATAAAACAAGATCAGTATATATCACTTTATGGCATTTCGGTAACATGATATTCAATATCTGCTCATCCTCATGTGCAATGCCTTCTCTGAATCGAAGTTCTTCAAATACAGAAGCACTATAGAATTTAGTACATGCAGATGCTGCTACACCGCCCATTTGATATAGATATTCAAACATTTTTCGAACGTCTGTACATATCCTCAAATTTGTATTTTGAATATCAGTCTGCCAACTCCCATCAGTTTCAGCATATTGAAACTGGATAAAGTCAAAGCTACCATTAGCATCAGCAATATCTTTCATGCTTTGCACTGCATTTGATACGAGGTAATCATCTCCATCCACAAACATGATATACTCTCCATTTACAGCATCCAGTCCCGCATTTCGCGCTGATGACAAACCGCCATTTACCTTATGTATCACCCTAAATCTGCTATCTTGCGCTGCATATCTATCGCACAGATTGCCACTATTATCTGTAGATCCATCATCTACAAGAATAGCCTCAAAATCTGTCATCGTCTGAGATAGCAGACTCTCTATGCACTTTGAAAGATAACTCTCAATATTATAAACAGGAACAATAATAGATACCATCGTTATTTCATACCTAACATTCGCTTAGCGAACAATTTCATCTTAGCAATTCTCAATTGTCCGATTGAGACGAATCTACTTTTTGCACACAACTGATTTTGGCCATTTGATGGTAACTCCATGATCAAAGCTAACATCACTGCACTTAGATCCTCTATAAGGTATTTCTGGCAGTAATATACTTCTTTTGCGTTTTGTTCAGCTACTTTTTCAAAGAAATCATTTAAAGCCAAAGTATTGTTTAATGACTTAAACAATGTCATTGTACAGTAGGCTGAGAACAAATCTATCTCTTGCTCCGTTGCTGTTATGGAAAGCCTAGATGCTTGGCGTTTTTTTAGTCTACGCATCTTCTCCATTAACTGCGAAGAAGGATTTTTTGTAACCTGACCTCCATGCACACGGTAACGTAATAATATTTCCGAAAGAGCTGAAATTTTGTATTTTTCTGCTACTCTAACCCATAGCTCATAGTCTTCCATCCCATTGTACTCTATATCATACCCCCCCAAATCAACAATCATATTTCTTCGCATCATAACAGAAGGGTGCGCTAAACTACATGAGAAAAAAAGATCCTCCTTAATTTTGTTTGACTCATGCGAAACCACTCGCTTTTCTAATGTGCCAGAATCACTAAATAGTTCAATATCCGTTCCCAAGACTGCCACGTCTTGATGTTCATCTAAATATGCTACCTGCTTTTCAAAACGCTCTGGGAGTGAAATATCATCCGCATCCATCCTAGCGATATACTCACCACATGACAGCTCCAATCCACGATTAAGAGTAGCCGCCACACCTATGTTTTGCTTGTTTGAACAAAACTTTATCCTTCCGTCCTTATAGTGCTGAACAATTTCAGCTGTTGTATCGGTAGAACCATCGTCAATAATAAGGAATTCAAAATCTGTAAATGTTTGAGATAGAATACTGTCTATCGCTTTCCTAATATACACCTCAGCATTATATGCTGGCATTACTACACTAACTTTGGGCATACTCTTTTTCCCCATTAAACCATGCAACATAATCAAAGGCATCATACCACTTTTCCCCAGTGTGCCAATTTTTAAACTCACTACATATGCCAACACATTGCTCATCTTCAAATCCTGGAATATAAAATGCGGAATGTATTTCCGGATATGGGCAGTGCGTGAATACGATCTTATGCTCATATGGTAATGCATCAAAGGCCAGCAAATCTTCGTATGTGCAGCCGTCTCTATCCGTCATCATTATATATAGTTCATCCCAACATATCCTCTCGCACCGCCTGTTCCATGCTTCGGCAGCTTCACAATTAGAAGAATAGTGTTCAAACCATATAGTTAATTCACCAAGTTTCGCTACAGGATACTTAACATCGTCTCGTTCCATGAATTCCAGCGACATTGTCAAATATTCTTTAGGTGTTTGGAGAAATTTAATGAAGTCCGATGGCGTCATCCAAAGATTTACAAATGGCGAATTGAATTCCATACTTAAATCATGGCATATACATGCGCCATTGCAATTGCTGGCAAATACGGAAACCTTATTAGGGTGTACTGCTTTGCGGTTTTTCATATCTATTGGTTTGCGCAGCAGTTGGTTCAATCGCGTTGACATTTATCTCACCTTCTATGTTTCAAATTTGACAATTTGGCACACACAATTAGCGTACCTATCTCGTTATTCAACATCAACTTTGCATACAAGCTTGTATCTCCAGCATCTACTATTGCTTTCTTCAGTTCTTTACTTCCACAAACACGCATTACAGCCGCTCGACGTTTTGCCGAAGTAAGTGTTGATGTTTTATAGTAATAATTGCATATAGCCGAAAACGCTCCTGCTATTATCTGACTAAGATAGACACGCTGGTACGATTTTGCGTCATCCCATGTCAATTCTATTGCGTCATTAATTTTTTCAGAAGCCATTAAACATATTTCAAAATAATCCGCATGAAACCTGTGCACAGCACTTTCAGAGTTAACATATCGATTATAATATGATTTCTTGCTATAAACAATCTTTTCGGCATACCCAAAGCTTAGTATATTAAATATTCGATCTTCTGAAAACTTTATGCCACACGGGAATCTAATTTCATGTATTTTAAGCAAATCCACACTATATAAGCAACGCCAAACAGATCCCGCCATTTCCCGCAGCAGTTCCGGTGTAAAGTCTTTTTTGCTAAGAATACAACTTTGCTGTAGCTGTGTTATTGTATCCAGCTCTCTCTTTCCATTTGAATAAACCGTTGTCGCGTCACACATAACCACGCTGCACATTTCACTTTCAGCAACACAATACAGTTTATCAAACATATCATGTTCAATCCAGTCGTCTGAATCCACAAAACCAATATATTTACCACATGCCACGGCTAATCCTGCATTGCGTGCTGCACTTACTCCTGCATTTTGCTGATGCACTACCCTAATCCGCTTATCCTTCTCAGCATAGTCATCGCATATAGCGCCGCTTTCATCTGTGGAACCATCGTCTATCAGCAGTAGCTCCCAGCTTTGCAGTGTTTGCGCTATTATTGAGTCAATACATCGATACAAATATTCTCTTGCATTGTATACTGGAACAATGATAGATATACATGGACAGCTCATTCTTGGTACTCCTTCAAGTATTTTATTCTACCTAACATTAGTCCAAGCGGTAAATATATCAGCAGGTTAGGATTTTGCGTAAACATTCCGAGTTCTACAGACTGCTGTATATTCATTAGTAAAAAACAAAGTGCGCATCCCATAACAACCGAATCGTCAATATATGCTTGGCTGCGCTTTAGCAAAACATATAACCCGTAAGTCCAGAACGCGTATCCCACAACACCAAAGCTAACCAAGCAGGCAATAGATGAGTTATGCCACCGCAAAGTATCAATGTTGCCATTCCCAAACAATAAGTTTTGCCAAAGCATTTGAAATCCTGTACGCCAAGTCTCATCTCGTCCATTAAAAATAGGTTTACTGAATGTCTCGCGACTCCAAGTGTCTAATTGGCCAACGATGCCACCGCTTGACAGCAAAACAGTAACCACAGCAACGACAAGAGGCAGCATTATTACCCCAAGCGTTTGCCATTTTGATTGAATGAACTTAGGCTTTGAGCCGAGTATAATTAGTAGTCCAATCACAATCAATGCAACCTGGCATGAACGCGAATCAGTAGGAGCTATCAGCCAGAATTCAATACTACCAATCATCAGAATCAACAGTTTATACCGAAGTAGTTTCTCATTCCAAAACGCAGCCACAAAGATAAGGTAGCTAAATAGCCCAATCATTGCAATGCTGTTCCCATTCCAACCAGATAGCTGCGAACCATAATCAAATATTGCAAGTATGGATATTCCGAGAAGCAGCACAGCCATTGCAGCAAAACGTATCGACCTGTTCGAAATTTTAACGTTTGACAATATATACACCATCAAGAAACATGAAAAGTATTTTATTATCTTTAGGCCAAAACCATGTAACAGTGCCGAAGCAACAAAAACAATAATCATCCCACCAAATGCCCGGAAAACATCCCTTGGAATCATTTTTGTTCTACTCATCAAGAAAACTAAGATGGAAGTGCAACATAACACTGCAAACGTTACCTGATCGGTATGGTATGCATTGCCAAGACCAGTACCATTAAATAATGCCGATGCCCATATGAGTGCAATTCCACCTGTAAATATCCAAGAAAACATAGTTGCTCCAATGCGCTCAAATTTTTCGAATAAAACGATAATATAGCCTAAACATCATGCCAAGCGGTATGCATGCAGCAACAAGCGTACGATGTTTTCCGTTATAATTGCTATACTGTTTCTTAGCTATAAGCTTAAAGCATTGATATTTACCAGCTATTAAAACTCTTTGAAATATATCATCTGTCTTATCTATCCGCTGCATATAATAAAGACAATAGCCTGCCGGGTTTTCTTTTATCAGTTTATTTGTATCAGCCGAATAACCCTCTGACTGATATTCACATATCGTAATCACAGCCGGTAATAGCTTTACTGAACAATAGTTATCAAGTCGGTCATATACAACACTTTCTGTAACAAATCGCTCGTTCTCGAATACCGGAAAAGGCACTTTAGCAACAATTTGCGTTGGATAAACAAATGTATATTCTCCACTGCATCCATACTTCGTATAAAGCTCAAAGCTCGTCGTGCATTCTATCCCTTCGGGGAACGGAGTACCTAACATATGTCCACTCATATCTGACTTATATGCACATATGCCAGTATCTGATTCTATTGATTTAAATATCGTAGCAATAGCATCCGATGCGAGAGTATCATCAGAATCTACACATATAAAGTACATTCCCCGAGCCTCTTCCAATGCCCAATTATATGCTGTATGCTTCCCGCCATTTTCCTTTTTTATATAGCGTATACTAAATGCATCATTGCAGAATTCCCCAACAACTTCATTTGTATTGTCCGTTGAACCATCATCAATTATAAGCCATTCAAAGCTATAGTCAGTCTGACTTTTAAGACTATCATAAAGCCTTTGAAGCGTATATGCGCGGTTATATGTGGGCGTAAAAACTGTAATAATCGGCTGATTCATGTTTTAATTCCTTTTCAACCAATCAAAGCATTTCTTCCCAAATACACGTCTGCAAGCATTCGTAATTTTACATCGCAACTGCGTACTCTTCGGCAGCCAGCTCTTGCTATACCAATGGATAGAATGTGTATTGCTTGTTTTAGTCAGCTTGCCTGTTGTGCTATCGAGCGGGTTGAAGTACTCTGCCGGGTAAATCATTATTTTATCGACCATTTGAATGCCTGATTCATCTTTTAGCCCGTGCTGCCTCAAGATATCAGTAACTCTTGTTACGATAGTAGTCAAATCAGCTGATCCATCCGCATTGAGAAAGCTCTGTGTTTTGTAATAATCAATTATTTCTTTATAAATGCCCAGCCCTGGGGCTGCGGCAATGCCCAGCCCTGCATTTACAGCATTTTCACTTTTATTTCCACCATCCTGTTCGCACCCCATAAATGAACCATTTACAAGTATATCATCAAATGAACGAATCACCTCAACATCCGTATCAAAATAAATTCCTCCGTATTGATACAGTATATCAAACCTAGCAAAATCACTAACAAATGCATACTTTTTTGCATCGTATGCCTCTGAGATGTATGGTATCTTTCTTACATCATAATTTGATTCGTTCCACTCTCGTATTTCGTAGTCTGGGAAAAATTTTCTCCAGCTCTCTATGCATTTTTTCGCCAACGCTGGCATTTCGCCATTCCCAAACCAACAATAATGAATGATTTTGGGTATCATATGCCCTTCTCCAATCTTTTCTTATGTAGAGCTCTATAGATCCATTCTGGCAGCATTCCAACCAATATAGGCCTAACCGCATACAAATATGCTTTAGCTGAGAGACCAAGAACCTTTGCTGCTTTCAATCGAACATGGAATTCATTTATACGATACTTGAACTTTCTGCGCGCAAATGCATTGCGATCATCACGCATAGCATAAAGCGGTTCCATTATGTTTTGACCACGGAAGCCTGCGGCATACATCTTTATCCATAAATCGTAATCCTCTACCCGCAGGTATCTTTTATCTTCTGTATAGCCTCCAACAGATAAATAAGCTTCTCGTCCGACCATACATGGTGCATGGCAAAACGGAGTTCCAGCAATGAAATCATTCTTTTGCGGGAATTCTATTGGACGACTTTGCCCCCACGTTCCACCTTCATCAAAATATGTCATTGCTGTACTTACAATAGCAATTTCTGAGTTGGAGTCCAGAATAGCCACTTCCTTTTCAAAACGCGTTGGCATCGACATGTCATCGCCATCCTGACGTGCTATATATTCCCCATCAGCGAATTCAAGGCAACGGTTAAGTGTATGGTTAAGCCCCATATTTCGCTTGTTTCTTATAAGCTTAACCTTATTAGGATATTTAGCTTGGTATTGCTCTGCAACTTCATATGTAGTGTCACTAGAGCCATCATCGCACATGACAATATCCCAATCCGTAAAGGTTTGAGATGACAAGGAATCCAACGCAGCACCCAGTGTATCTGCGCAGTTATAGATTCCCATAATAACGGTAACTTTTGCCATCCACCTACTCCTCGCCCAATAAGCGTTTGCGATCCTGTAAAATAGCCTGAAACAGTTTTTGCTGCTCAAATTTCTCTGTTGCAAACTTATGAGCAGCTATCCCGAAGGCCTGTCGTTTCTCCGTAGAATTGGCAAGCTCCCTCATCGCCGCCACCAGAGAATCTACATCTGCCTTTTTTACAAGCAGGCCTGTTTCGTTAGGAATCATCGCATCAGTAGGGCCAGGGATATCTGTAACGATCACAGGCACACCCATAGCTTCCGCCTCTACTACAACCATGCCAAATCCCTCGCGATAACTGGGCAGGATATACGCATCCATTGCCGACAAATACTTTTCTACCATGCTGGTTCTTCCGCAGAATATAGTATGAGCATCATCTTGGGCCCACTGATATAAGGTCATATCTACAGCAGAAGAAAGTTCTGGATTGCCAACAAGCAAAAGGTATGCGTCGTTGTTCTGTCGAAGAAATTCTTTAAAAGCCGACAAAAGCTCATTGATTCCTTTGTCCCGTGTGATACGACCGACAAAGCCAAACACAATCGCGTTGCTGGGGACAGTATACTTTTTCCGGATTTCTTCGCACCAAAACGCCTTTTGGGAAATGTCGAATTTTTTTAGATTTACGCCGCTGGCACTGCCATTCAAGATTACAGAGCCTTTATTTTCGTGATATAGTCCCTCTGAATGGCTGAACTTCAAATTGCCGAAGCTGTCTGGCTCTACCCATGTTGAAAGGCCGCAGACCAGCTTTTCAATGCTTTTAAAAATGGCTCGCTTTATTCCGTGGAAACCTACGTAGGCCATTCCCCATTGACAATAAAGCCTTACGGGAATCCCGGCAAGTTTTGCTGCTAGTGCAGCATACAGAGACGCATTCGGCGTAGAATACTGCACCATATCAAACTTTTCCTTGCGGAATATCCTCAGCATCTCTAGCATTGCGCCTACTCCTCCGATGCTCACTCCGCGTTTCATGGATACAGGAATGTAATGAATATATGCCGGCAACGAAGCTGCAAAATCTTCATCATTATCACAAACAAATGTTATATCATAGCCAGCGTGCTGGTGAAGATACTCCGCTGTACTCACTATAAATGATTTTAATGTTCCTGATATTGTTGTAATAAAACAGATTTTCTTCATTTGGTCTTTAATAATGCCTCTATCTCACGCCTAAGTGGTCTGTCACAGGCTTGCATTAGTGTTATTTCAAAATTATCATTGCCTTCAATAATGATTGGACCATTATCGGTAATAGCAATGTCCCATCCGATAGCCCCAACATTATAAAACAATCTATGTGCCTTTACTGCTATCTTGTATGCTTCATCAAGTTCGGGAACTATAAACGTTTCAAACCTTATTCCACTATCAGGATGCTTTGATATCTTTGTCCCATATCCCGGCTTATAGAATCCATATTTCTTCAGTTTTCCATCTTTTTCTATACCTACCGCTACCCCCCCCTGCGGCCCAGTTGTCAACGTAGCCGCTACCGTTAGTACCGATGCGTAACAATGAAGACAATACCCTTATTTCACCACTTATATTCGTTGTAACTATACGTAGGGTATTAATAGATCCGTGATTAAGTTTACTTATATCATCAGATTGATATACGGTATCCTGCAAAATGTACATACCTTTCCCAAATACATCTAACTTCTTAAACTCCTGATATGAGCTAATATGCTTTATAAACGAAGCACACTCCCCATCTGCAGTCTTAACAAAATAGTCCTTTTTATCTCTTAGTACATCAAACTCGCATTTCTCCATTTTGTTCGTATAGCATTCGCCATCTTTTATGACGCCAAACACCTCAGGTGTTGGTACAGAATTAGAATTCAAATATTTATAAAAAAGGTATTTATCGCGCAATATACAAATCTGAGATGCGTGTCCTTTATCATAGTTTAGTAAGTCTAAACAATGCCAAAATGAGTTTTCGTCAATATACTCTTTTGACTTTTTTCCTTTTATATCAAGCCCATACAAATTATAGAACGCATTTGCCCTATGATATCTCAATACCCAGACAGCATTCTCAAGTATTCTCTGTATTACCGACTTTCGCTGTTCCTCTGGATAGTATGTATCTCCTCTAGCATAAATGATTGCAGCAGGCATCCAAAGAATCATCCAGATAATCTTAGTAATACAGTCTACCAACCATGACAGTGTTTTCTTAGCTGCTCGATTCCCATTAAGAACTATACTGCTTATTTTATTCTTCAAAGATTCCATATCTTCTTATTCTATTCTTGTTATAATCACACTATCGTACATCATCATTACTATGCCTTCTTCGTAATTGCCGAATTCAGGCTTATTCTCTATCCCGTTTACGTTATTCTTTATCAATTTTACAAAGTCCACACCTGCTCCATATGCATGTAGATACGCTCCGCCGAATCGAGGGTTTACTTCCGAAAGATAGTACATACCGTCGTTATAGAAGAAGTCCATATCGACGGGGCCGTTAAATTCAAAAGCATCTACTATCTTTCTAATGAAGTCAAACAGTTTTTCATCTTTGAATGATATAGTCTTGCTTGCTCCGCCTATTTTCGTTTCAAGCTTGCGCTTTGAAAACGCTGAAACAGCTTTATGACTAATAGTGTCTATATACACATCGGCATCCATGTCTACGCCATCCATTAGTTTTTGCACTATCAAGGATTTGTCTTTGCTGCATAATTCAGCTAATGTCTGCGCATTATCTACCTTTCGTGCACCTACACTGCCACTGCCGGTACGCGGCTTAACAAAGACCGGGAATTCTATCTTTCCGTCGTTTATGGCAACCATAGCATCTTCATATCCATCCCATGTATCAACAGTAGGTATGCCAAGACTTACCAGTTCTTTATACATTTCATACTTATCGAAGCAAAGCGTCGCCGTCCTTTCATATGGTGCAAGTACAGTTATACCCATTTTGTCAAACACCGATCTGTTTTTTGCCAGTATCTCAATTTCGGGATCTATCAATGTTGTTATTACATCAATATGTTCTTTTTTGCATATATCAACTATCGTCTCTATATAGCCTGGCGAATCTATACGCGGTACCAAATAATGTGCATCGGCTACATATAATGCAGGAGCAATATTTGATAGGTCTGCCGCAACAATACGGTCATCAATGTTCAAAGATTTTCTAAAATCTTTCAGCAGTTCAACTCTCCTGCCTGCGCTGCAAAATAGAATGTTCATTGTATCCCTCCTGCAGTTGGATTGCTTCTTGCTGTCGAATACCTGCTTTCGTACTCTTCTTTTGTTCCCCATAGTTTAGCCATCGGCTCAGTTTCCATTTCGTTTTTCATATCCTGTAATAGACTAACGAAATCATACTTTGGTACATAGCCGAGTTCATTATGAGTTTTTGACCAATCCAACATCGACTGAAGCGTATCCGGTTTGCTCGAATCATATGTAATCTCAGATTTGCAGTCTTTCGGAGAAAATACATCTACTATATCATGTATCATCTCATCCAGCGATACTCGGTGAGGAGAGCCTATATTATAAAATCCTCCCGAAAGTTGAGATTGTGCTGCATCTACAACAACCTGAGTAAAGTCCTTAATATAAACCATTTCTTTAACCCTCTTAGGGTTACCATATATACTTATTGGTTCTCCATGCATTGCTTTATCGATCAACATACGATATGGCATCATTCGCATCTTACCATCTGCATAATGATAAGCATTCGGATGATACTGATAAATTGTAAAGAACCTTAATATAAAGCGATCTATACCATATTCGTTATGATAGTTTTCAATCAAATCAACAGCAGCATTTTTAGCTATTGCATATACACTATGATCCCCTGTAGGAGGAAAGGATCTTTGAGCATCAGCGGGAATAGGATTCCCGGTTTCGTGGTATTGAAATAAATCGTATGGCGTAGTTGGGAATATAATCTTTTTTATCCCAGACTTGCGCATAAATTCAAGCACATTTAGTGTTGCTTCTGTGATTGTTCTTATCAAAGCCTGAGGGTTATAAGCACATCTGGACGGAAGTTCTCCAGCAAAATCGACAACAATGTCTATTCCTTTGTCAATAAACTTATCAAAAGCTCCACTATCAGTTATGTCAGCAGAGTAGTACTCTATACCTTTGCTTGCAAAAAAACCGTTGTCAGTTGCCCGTTTGCCAGAGGCAATAACATCGAATCCAGCGTCTTTTAGAGCGAGTGCTGAATACGCACCCAGATTGCCAGTTGCGCCTAGTACAAGTGCTTTCCCTTTCTTATCAGAATTATGCATTATGCCTACCCTCCCGCTTTTCTGTATTTATATGTATATAGTCATCTGTCGTAATGGCATCTCTAATACACATGTATTCATTGTTTTTTTCAACATATACATCAGGAAAATACCTAATGAATGCTCCACCGAACGTCATTGTATATGCCCCTACTCTTTTATAAACTATGTTATCACCAGCACTCAAGGCCTTCTCATTCGATAACGTCATTATTCTGTCGTGATCCATGCATGTATATCCGCATATAATTTGTTTTTCTTCCTTGTGACGTATGGTGTAATTAGCGCGACCTTTGATAGAATAGCTGTAGCTATTTTTCTTCCATAATGGATCTATATGTATACGACTGCCATCAGTTGTAACAATGGTTGCCCTATCCGTCTTTTTCACATCTAAAACGCTTGTTACAAGATCCGCCGCCGATCCAATAATAGCAGTCCCGGGTTCGATGAGCAGCTTTACATTTTTGACATCAATAGTATCTGCTATCTCATTCTTAATTGCAACGATATAGTCATCTCCAGATGGTTTCCCTTCAACACCGCCGAAGAATCCACCACCAATATCAATAAAAGAAACGCTCAGCTCATATTTCCTTATTATCTCGGAGACGTACTTTGCTACAGATCTATATACGGCAATACCTCTGGTAACGCTATTTATATGTAAATGCAATCCAATTCTTGATGTTGGAAAAAACTTACTTATTTCTTCAAAAACACTTTGAAGCTCTCCTGTTTTATCCGAAAATCCAAATCTAAACCCATCGTCAGCATAACCAATATCATTAACGTCAAATAACTGGGTAGGGACGTTTATACGAACTCCAATTAATTCTGGACATATATATTCTCTATACCGTTTCAGATATTCTACGTCGCTTTTAGAGTCTAAATTTATTATTGCTCCTAATTGTGCAGCACGTTTGAATGCCTCTTCTCCCTTTATGGGTCCATTAAAGACAATATGGCTATCCTTGATCCCAAGTGCAATTGCCAAAGCGTACTCCTCATCAGAGACAACTTCTAAGTATATCTCCTGTTTATCCATGTATTTTAGAACCCATGGTAGGGAGTTAGTTTTTACTGAATAACACAGACGAGAGTTGCTCCAGTTTTTCAGTAAAGCAGACTTAAAATTATCTATATTGGATTGCAGTTTTTCTTCATGTATTACAAAGTATGGAGTATTCATATCTGCTCTCCCTTAAACTCTCCCATTGTGACAGCTGAATTGCTGTTGTTATCTATTCCTTCTCTACCCAGTACGCAGCGAACTGTCATAAGAATTATCTTCACATCAAATGCAAAGCTGATGTTCTTTACATATTCAACGTCGTACTCGAACCGTTCCTCCCATGAAGTCAGGTTACGGCCATGCACCTGCGCCCAACCGGTCAAGCCCGGGCGTACATCGTGGCGGTGTCGCTGTTCTGCATTATAAAGCGGCAGATACTTGACCAGCAGCGGCCTTGGGCCGACAATGCTCATCTTGCCGCGGAATATATCCCACAGTTCAGGCAATTCATCTATGCTCAGTGAACGCAGCTTTGCTCCGAAGCGCGTAAGGCGCTCTTTATCCGGCAGCAGATTGCCGTTTGCATCGCGCGCATCGGTCATGCTGCGGAACTTATGCAGCTTGAACACCTTCTCATCCTTGCCGGGACGCTCCTGCGTAAATATGACCGGACTGCCAAGATTTATGCGCACCAATACAGCCGTTATGAACAGCACCGGCGACAGTACCACCAATGCCACACCGCTCAACACTATGTCCAGCAGCCGCTTTATGTATTTTTCATATAATCCGGCCTTGTGCTGCATCAGAACATCTCCCGTATGGCAGCGCACACGCGATCAACATCGTCCATGCTCATCTTCGTATCGCTCGGCAAGCATACACCGCGTTCAAACAAATCATCGCACACCGCTTCTTCATTAACCTTTACAAACGGCGCAGATGCAAATACAGGCTGCAGGTTCATGGGCTTCCAAAGATGCCTGCCCTCCATGTCATGCTCCGCAAGGTGCCTCAGCACATCTGCCGGTGTAATTCCGCATTCTTTGTTTATAAGCAAAGTCGAAAGCCAACGGTTCGGCTTTGCGCAGTCAAGCTGAGGCTGCATTGTCACAGGCAAACCTTTCAGCCCTTCGCAGTACCGCTCGTATATGGCGCGTTTCTGCTCCACGCGCAGCGGCAGCACCTTCATCTGTCCGCGGCCAATGCCAGCGGAAATGTTGCTCATGCGGTAGTTGTAGCCTATTTCCTCATGCTGATACCACG
>ERZ1026780.550-NODE-550-length-29565-cov-6.249407_pt1 | contig 29565 bp, 30 predicted proteins | sample MGYA00380126_ERZ1026780 | MGnify/ENA primary metagenome ERZ1026780 (study PRJEB33269, sample SAMEA4719762) | human gut metagenome | biome: human-associated habitat; feature: organic feature; material: feces | place: Cameroon | collected 2013-10 ... | reverse complement strand
GCTGCTTCGGCGATTGCTTCGCAGCCTTTCATCAATACTCTTGCCATAGCTTTAGTCTCCTTTTATTTGTATACTTCGATAGCGCCATCCGGGCAGATGCGCGCGCACATACAGCAGCCAATGCAGTCATCATTGACCGGCTCCACATACTCGTAGCCCTTGGAATTTACCTTAGTTCCCAGAGCCAGAACATTCTTGGGACAGAACTTGATGCAATACTGGCAGCTTTTGCACCGCTCGGCAATTACAACGACCTTTGCCATACCATGAAACCTCCTTCCGGATACGAAATGATAAGTATTTATCTTTTAGCGCAGGGAACTTTCTCCCTGCAGCCACGGATACCTAAGATGCAGCTCCAGCGGGAGGACCGGCAGATCATCGGGCTCCTCTTCTCCGGTGTGGAGCGGCTGATAGATGGTTGCGAACTCCATAGTGCAGTAGGGCTCCAGCATTTCGCGGGTCTTGGCCAACCCCTCCTCATACTCCTGCCGGGTGGTAAACAACCCGTTATTGGGATTGGCCACAAAGCGAAGCTTGGGCAGCTGCAGATGAGTCACCTGCAGAATCTTACTGAGGGTGCCATCGATATGTTCAATATCGCGGGACCAGGGACGGTAAGCATTGACGATATAATAGACCGCTGTCTTTTCGCGGTTGAGGGCCGGAGCATAGCCGCCCACCGCCCGCGCACCAATATCATCGCCACCGACATCCATAACGACACAGCATTCGGGATCCCGCAGCAGGCGGTTGACGCCGCCCACCTGGGTCGGTGCATCCATGAACTGCTTTTCAAAGTGGAAGTGGACGCCCAAGGCCTCCATCTCTTCCGCCAGGTCACGAGAGCGGAACAGGGGCTTTGTCATATCCAAATCGAAGAAATGCACGGGTAGCGGCTGGCACTGAGCCAGGTGTGCAGCGAGGTTCAGGGCAATCTCGCTTTTGCCGCTGCCGGCTTCACCCAGCAGCACAAAGTTTTTGTAATTGGCACAGTTCTGTTCCAGGTACTCTTTCCAGCCCATCCAAACCGGCTCCCCTTTCTTCTATAAATGGCTGTTTTTACACCTTCCATTTTAGTAACGATTGGATGGTATGTGAAATGCAAAGAGTGTATAAGTGTTATCACGCCCTAATTTACACCGCTTTCTTTTGGTGAACACTCAGCAAAGAGAATTGACAAGAAAGGCAAAACACAATATAATAATATCGAAATGTTAATTCCGTAAAACAGAATTAAAGGAAAACCTTGAGCGGTTCCGCCTAAACCCTGCCGGGCAGGGCGGCTCCGCCGGATCGACCTGAGCGATCCCGGGTTGCAGGAGAAATCCGGCAGCCTTCCGTCCAACTTTTGAAAAAAGGCTCTTCCCCACCACGATGCCGGCCCCGATGGGGTGCCGGTTCCCTGTGGCGTGCTCCGGGCCTGGTAATACAGGCCCATTTATTTTTTGCTGCTCTTAGTTTTCTGCTGCTAAATATAGAAAGGAGACCCCTATGACCCCCATTCCCGTGGAACAAGCCCTTACTCTGCTCTTACAGGCAATTCACCCCATCGAAGCAGTGGAGCGACTGCCTCTTGGCCTGGCGTGCGGACGCATCTCCGCACACACTGTGCTGGCCCGACTGCCTCAACCACCTTTTAACCGCAGCGCCATGGATGGCTATGCCCTGCGCAGCGCCGACCTGACTGAGGAACTGACCCTTTCACTGCAATCTCCCACAGAGGCCCTGTTGCCGGGACACGCTATGCCCATTACGACAGGCGGGCTGATGCCGGAGGGCGCGGACTGCATGATCCAGCAGGAAGCCGTTACGGTAACTGCTGGCAAGGGACAGCTGCGCTTTGCCCCGAAGGCCGGGCAGAATGTATGCCAGTGCGGCGGCGAGATGGCTGCCGGTACCTGCCTGCTGAAAGCTGGTGAACACATTACCCCAGCACATATAGGCCTGCTGGCAGCTGATGGTGCCGCTGAAGTAATGGTGCGGCACAGTCCCCGAGTAGCCGTTATCTCCATCGGGGATGAATTGCGGCAGCCAGGAGAGCCCCTGGGGAAAAATGAGGTATATGACTGCAACGGGCCGATGCTGACTGCTCGGCTTGGCTGCTTGAACTTTGTAACCGAATACCATCTATGCCGGGATGAGATGACCGAACTGCGGCAGGCGATAGACAATGCCCTGAAAAGCTGCGACGCAGTGGTTACCATCGGCGGCGGAGCGGTGGGCAGTACCGACTTAATGCCGGAATTGCTCTCCCAAATGGCCGAACCGCTGCTGTTTGACCATGTTATCATGAAACCGGGCGGGCATATGGCAGCCGGACTGACTGGAGGCAAGCCTATTATCTCCCTTTCCGGAAATCCATTTGCGGCAGTCGCGACCTTTGAACTGCTGTGCCTGCCCGCCCTGCTGCACCTGGCTGGGTTGGAGCAATGTATCCCCCGCCGGGCTACCCTGCGGCTGCGGGGGAGCTTTTCCAAAGCCAATAAGCGCCGGCGCTTCCTACGAGCCATGGCGCAGGGAGATACTGTAACACTGCCGGTATGCAGCCATGCTTCCGGTTCTCTGTACGGACTGGCGGGCTGCAACTGTATGATAGATGTGCCGGAAAACTGCCCGGCACTGACCGATGATGAGATGGTGGAGGTCGTTTACTTTGCGTAATACACGCTGCGGTGTACTGCTACTGGCCGGCGGCAAAAGCAGCCGCCTGGGCCAAAACAAGGCCCTGCTGGAATACGATGGCGTCCCTATGATCCGACGCATCGCCGAACAGTGCGCCGCCTTCCCGGAAAAGATCCTCTCTTCCCCCATAGAGCTGCCGGTAGAAGGCTTCTGGCGCATTGCCGATGATATCCCAGGATGTGGGCCGTTGGGCGGCATTGTAAGTGCCCTGCGCCAGTGCCGCAGTGAGGCTCTGCTGGTGCTGAGCTGTGACCTGGCCTGCTACCGGGCGGAGCTGGGGGATTATCTCCTATCCTTCCTGGATAGCGGGTGGCCGGCCTGGTGCCTGCGTAGCCGGGATGGACGGACACACTATCTGTGCGGCATCTACACCAAGACAGCCCTGCCCGCGCTGGAGGCCATGCTGGCACAGAACCGTCTGAAGATGGCGGAAAGTTTTGCAGCGACGGGCGGCCATGTGCTGGAGCTGCAATATACCGTCTTCCCGGACCGTATGATGGCCAACATCAATACCTGGAAGGACTACTATGCCATCTTTCGGCCACCAGTCTTTGCCATCTGCGGATTGCACAATACCGGAAAAACCACCCTGTGCGAAAAGCTCATTCAGCACTTTAGCGGAATGGGCTACCGTGTAGCCGGGATCAAGCACGATGGACACAGCTTTGAACCGGATGTGCCCGGTACCGATAGCTGGCGGCTGCGAAAGGCCGGGGCTGATCCGGTGATGGTTTACAATCGGGAAATTTTGGCGTATAATGAAAAAAATGTTTATTGTGCGGATCAATTAATAGAAGCTGCCCTGCAAAATGCCGACCTGGTGCTGCTGGAGGGCTTTAAGGACAGCCGATGGCCTAAGGCAGAGATTCTTCGGGAGGGCGAGCCCAGTGTTTCCCGGGAGCCGATGGCGCTGATCTCCGACTTGGGATGGGAAGGCGGCCTGCCGCACTATACCCGCAATGATGTGGAGGGGATCGCCCGGATGATACAGGAGGCCCTGCACCTGGCACCTCCAAGCAGTGAACATGATGAGTTTGGAAAGGATAAGAGGGAAGACGATGGCAACTGAGGAAAAAAACAGCAATGTACTAACAAAGGCGCTCTCTATACTGGAATATATGAGCCGACAGAAAAAGCGGGTATCTATCCAGGAGCTTTCTCAGGAACTGGGGATCTCCTCCCCTTCCGTGCACCGCATTTTGCAGGCACTTAAAGCGGATGGCTATATCCAGCAGGAGAAAAATAAACAGTACTCCCTGACCTATAAATTGTTGGAGCTTTCCAGCTACTCCATGATGCACGATGGTCTCATCGAGCAGGTACTGCCCTTTATGAACTATTTTGCGCAGCAGAAAAACTGCCAGGTGGGCCTTTCGGTGCTGTATGGGGAATCCATCCTGCACCTGGCCACTGTAGGACAATTTATTGTATACAATGATAAATACGCCCTGCCTGGCACGGTACTTCCCGCCTACTGCACCGCCGCCGGAAAACTGTTCCTTTCCCAGCTGGATGATGAAACGCTGGAGACCTGGGTGCGCAGCCACAACCTGGTGCCCTATACCGCCAATACCATCATTGATCCCGATGAACTGCTAAAGCAGATTCGCCAGACGAGAGAGCGTGGGTATGGTATTGTCATCAGTGAGCTGTATGACTTTGTGGCCTGCATCTCCATTCCAGTCATCAGCCAGGATGACCGGGTACTGGGGGCACTGAACTTTTCCACCAAGCCGGAACACTTTGATACCCTGAACAATGAGAAGTTCATCTCCGATGTAACAAACACTATTCGCAACGCCCAGTTCCACTAAAACAATAAAACACACGATCCCCCGCCGGGCACTGTACCCAGCGGGGGATCGCTTTTAGAGTTCAAGGAGGAGAATGCATTTTAGTTTTTGGGGTCTTCTGCTTCCACATCCACCATTTTCAATGCGCCGGTGGGGCACACCAGCACACAGGCCGGCTGCATACCATGTTGTTGGCGCACAATACAGCCATTGCACTTGACCATCTTATTGTGCGAATCGAAAGACGGCGCCCCCACCGGACAAGCCATAGCGCAGCTGTGGCAGCCGATGCAGTTGGTGTTATCGTAGACGGTCAGGTTGGTGACGGGGTCCTTGCGCAGGACGCCCACCGGGCAGCCCTGAATGCAGGGAGCATCATCACAGTGCATGCAGGAAACAGAGGTATAGAGGTATTCCCCATTCAGTTCGAAATCGGCCACCCTGCGAAACGGTGTCATATGGGCAATGTCGATATCGTTCTGATCCATGCAGGCTACGGCGCAAGCGCCGCAGGCACAGCATTTATCCACATCCAGTACCAGTTTCATCTTCATGAATGGGACACCTCCTCATCTCTGATGATCCGGCAGCGGACGCAGTTATAGCCGGGATAGCCGGAATACTCATCAAGATGGGCTTCCGGAACCAGCTCATTGGCGTCTGCTTCTTTGTAGCCGTGGTAGATCTGGAGCATCCCTGGCATCATCTTACTGCTGGGATTGGCGCGAACATGGACCCGACCGGTCTCATTTTCCACCCACACCCAGTCATTCAATTCAATACCCATAGCCGCGGCGTCATCCTCATTCATATCCACCATAGGGTCCGGCCGCAGACTGCGGGTCCAGGGGACATCGTGCAAGCGGCTATGCAGTACAAAGGGTAGTCGCGCACCAACCGAGAGAGTAAACGGATAATCTCCGGTCTGCTCCGGATCGTAGGGATCCTCGTAATCCGGAATGGGAGAAAGGCCGCAGTTCAGCTGCTCCACGGTGTAAGAGGAAAGCTCGAACTTACCGGTGGGGGTATCGTAGCCACGGTTGGTGTACTCCCGGCCCACATAGGGTTTAAAATCTGGTACCCGGATGGGCAGATCGGCCGCCAGGCAGTCCTCCACATTAAAGTGGAGGTCCTGCAGCATCCAGTCCACACATTTGCGGTAGCCGGAAGCCAGCAACGGGTCATCCAATCCCAGCACGCCCACCAGATCGGAAATGATGGTAGAATCGGGACGGGACTCCCCTACTGGCGGAACGACCGGCTTGATATAGGTGGCAAAGCCACCGGGATAAACCTTAAATTCTTCCCGTTCCAGTGAGGTGCATACCGGCAGCACAATATCAGCGTGCTTGCAGGTCTCAGTCATAAAGAGCTCGGAGCTGACCACAAAGTCCATGGTATCCAGCGCTTCCAAAATCTTATGCGGCTCTGGGAACATTCGGTGATTGAGACCGAAAGCCATAATGGCCTTGATGGGATAAGGATCCCCGGTAAGTACATGACGGTGGAAATCGGTCATCTGCGCTTCCGGAATAAAGCAGTTCCACAACGGGAACCGGTCATAGCCAATGCGACGATTTACATTATCCGGGGTATTGGCGTGGATGAATTCATGTTCCCGGGTATCAAAGTTGGCCCACTGGTGAGAGTAAGTCTCGCCCGCCGGGATATTGCCGCCCTCGGTATCAAAGTTTCCGGTGATGGCAGAAAGCGACATAATGGCCTTGAAGGTTTGGTAGCCATTGCGGTGGTGCACAATGGGTGCACCGCTTTGACTGATGGAAGAGGGCTTATTGGTAGCGTACATCTCGGTGGCACGGTAGATATCATCGGGGTCCAGCCCGGTGATCTTGGCGACACGCTCCAGCGGAAACTGCTGTACATAAGCCTTGTAAGCCTCATAGCCGTAAACATGGTTTTCCACATAGTCGTGGTCGATCCAATCATTATCAATGATGATTTTTGCCATGCCAAAGGCTAGGGCAGCATCGGTACCGGGGCGAATCTGCAGGTGTAGATCTGCCAACTTGGTACTCATGGGAGTCACACGGGGATCGATGACAACGATCTTCATCCCGCGTTCCTTAGCGGCATACAGGCCCTTCAGCTGAACATATTTGGAGTAGTAGGGATTGGCCGCCCAGCAAAGGAAGGTGGCGGAGCGGTTGGTATCATTCACCGAGAAGCGTCCGGTCATATCCTTCCAGGCTTCTACGGTAGCCATGTGGCAGGTACTGGATTCGGTGCCAAAATTGGGGGAACCAAAATCATACGCCAGCCTCTGCAGGAAAGAGCGGTACCACTTGGCATAGCCAGAAAAGAATACCACTGATTCCGGGCCGTACTGTTCCTTGATCTGGGGCAGGCGGCGACCGATCTCGGCATAGGCCTCCTCCCAGGTAATTTGCTCAAACTGGCCGCTGCCGCGGGGGCCTACCCGGCGCAGAGGGTGCTGCAGCCGGTCGGCGCGGTACATAAATTCACGGTTGGCCAGGCCCTTGGGGCACAGCATGCCGTTGCTCATGGGATAGCCGGGAACACCCTCCACCTTAAGCACCTTACCATCCTTTACATAGGCATTGATGCCGCAGTGGAACAAAGGCTCGCAGATGGAGCAAAAGCTCCGCTTGACCTCTATGCCGGTTTCCTGGCCAGGGATCTTAGCCTGCAACAGTTTTTCCTGTTCTGTCATTCTGCCATCCCTCCCAGCATTTGTATCAGTTCATTGGGCAAGCCGCTCTTAGCCAGTACGCCCTCTTCTTCCCTATTCAGCGGCTGCATGTGGCGATTAAAGTAATGCAGGATGCAATTCTTCACCACACCGCTGAGGGCATAGCAGTTCAGCATATTGATGCAGACCAGATGGCCGTTCTGCTCAGTGATCTCGATATACTGGCCATCACGGTCCAGCAATACACGCCGATCTCCAGGCAGGTTCTTATCCCCAAAAGAGACAAAGTCAATCTCCATAAAGTGGGTGATGTTATGCAGGATATTGCCCTCACAGCGGGTGGGAATACCCACCATATTGCGACCGGCAGTCTCACCCTGCACATAGGCGCTGGCATACAATCCGATATTACGGGTATCCCCCAGCATCAGGTCGCAGCCTTCGCAGCAGTCACCGGCGGCATAAATACCCTCGGCAGAGGTCTGCATCATGGGATCCACCACAATAGCGCGGTTCATCTTCAGCTGATCCTGTGCGATCCAGCGGATATCCGCGCGGGTACCCACGCACATCACTACAATATCCGCGCGAACAGTGGTGCCATCGCTCATGGCGATGACCCCGGTGCCATCCTCCAAATGGGCTTCCTCGGTCTTGGCACCAAAATGCAGCTCTACACCTTTTCCGGTCAGATATTCTTCGATTCGCTCGCTTACAGCCTCATAGGCAGCTGTCGGGAAAATATGCGGAGCCAGATCGGAGAAGATGGCATGGATGCCACGCTCCAGCAGCAACTCAATGATTTTGATACCGACCATGGAAGCGCCCACTACCAGTGCGGAATGGATGGGGCGCTGATCCAGCGCTTCCTTTAGACGCTCAGCATCGTGGACGGTACGCATGGTAAAAATGCGGTCGGCGGGGATGTCCCCCACCGGCAGATTCACCGCATTTGCACCAGTCGCAATCAGAATCTTATCATACTGCTTCTTTTCGCCGGTCGTCAGAGTCAGTTCCCGGCGGGCGGCATCCAGTGCCGTAATTCCTACCCCGCTATGCAGGTTGCAGGGGTACTTGGCTAGAATCTCCTCGGTCGTTCCATAGGGGAACATGGCCTCGTAGGGGATCTTGCCCTTTACATAATAGGTCGTCAGCATCGGGTTGGCGGGCGGATGCGGGAAGGTGGAATAGACATCCACTTCAACCTCACTGCCGCTTTCCCGGATGGCGCGCAGGGCATTATACCCCGCACAGCCAAACCCGATAATTGCAAATCGACTCATGGCTTCCTCCTGAAAAACGGTTATGGTACTACTTCATCAAGCTGGGCAGCCAGGTAACAGTCTGCGGAATGAGCAGGACAATGGTAACGACCGCCAACTGGATACCCACCCAAGGCAATGCCGCCTTAAAGATAGAGCCCAACGAAGCTTCCGGCACGCAGCCCTTCAGTACATATACATTCAGGCCTACGGGCGGAGTCAACAGGCTGATCTGGATCATCATAACAACCATAACGCCAAACCAGATGGGATCAACACCAGCAGCCTTCAGCACGGGGTAGAAGATCGGGATGGTGAGCAGGATCATGCCCATGGTATCAAAGAACATACCCAAAGGAATGTAGGTCAGCAGCAGAACAACAATCATCCAGAAGACCGGCATGGTGCTCTGAATAAATACATTGGCAAAAGCAGAAGCAAAGCCGCAACGAGTGAGGAAAAGCTGGAATACCGCAGCACCCACCGAGATCATCATGATCATGCAGGTGGTCTTGATGGTATCAAAGAAAGCATTCTTCAGTGCTTTGAAGGAGAGCTTTTTATTGATAGCCGCAACAATGATAGCGACCAGGCAACCGATGCCGGCAGCCTCGGTAGCAGTGGCCCAACCAGCATAGATAGCACCGAGTACGGAGCCGAACAGCACCACGATGCTCCACAGACCTTTCAGGGACTTCAGGCGTTCCTTGGCGGTGAACTTTTCGGTGGAACGAGGGGCCAGCTTGGGATTGATGATGCAGCGAATGGCCAGGTAAGCACACATGCCTATCGCCATGATCACACCGGGGATAATACCACCCATCAGGATCTTACCGACCGATTGCTCGGTATTGATGGCATAGATGACCATGGGGATGGAGGGCGGAATAAGAATGCCCAAAGTGCCGGCACCAGCGATGGTGCCAAGGGACAAACGACGATCATAGCCGTAACGGTCCATCTGAGGCAGGGCAATGCGGGTCATAGCAGCCACCATACCAACGGAGGAACCCGTAGTGGCAGCAAAACCGGCGCAGGTAAATACGGTAGCCATACCCAAGCCGCCAGGGCAGCGGCCCAGCACCTTATTACCGATGCTGAACAGCTCATCGGTAACGCCGGCTTCATTGGCCAGGTTACCAAGCAAAATGAACATGGGGATTGCCACCAAAGAGAAGGAGAAGATGGCATTGTAGGGGGTGGTGCTAAGGGCATAGAACGCCAAATGGCTGCCCTTGGTGATAAGCAGGCCGCCCGCGCCTACGATAAACATACTAACGGCAATGGGGCAGCGCAGCAGCATAAGAATGATAAGCGCTACAAACGCGCACAGTCCAATCATCAATGGGCTCATGCCTGTACCTCCTTTTTCTTGGTAATGGTCTCAACGGTATCCGCAATGACCTGCAGCGCCATAATGGTAACACCCAGTGCAATAGCGAAACGCAGAACATATACGGGCATTCTCATGGCAGCCAGGTAAATTTCGCGCGCGGCAAAAGAGGTCGCAAAGGACTTCCAGCTGCAATAAGTAAAGGCAACGAACAGAATGGACTCCAGTACCAGGGAGATGATATCCAAAGCGCGCTGTCCGGCAGGTTTCAGATTTGTGTAGAGCAGATCCACGGTAATGTGGCCCTTATAGATCTGCGTAAAGGAAAAGCCAAAGTAGGAAGCGGAAACATACATAAAGACGCAAATTTCGCTGCAGCCCAGAATGGGATGATGGAAGATGTTTCTCATAATTACTTCGGCAATCATCAGCGCCCAGATAAGCGCGATGAGAACACCGGATGCATATCCGGATATCGTGCTGATTTTTTTAATGACTTTCATTGGCAAAGCCTCCTCATAGATTACAGAAGGGTCTTTCTTTACGGCTTTTTAGCGGGAATGTCTTTCTCCCGAACAGACCGACAGCCGGAGGAGGGGGCAGCCTCCCCCGGCTGTTCGGTTCCCGGGATGGGGTTTGCTAAGGAATTTTGCGGGTCAAGTTATTTGCCGTATACCTGGTAAGCAATATCCATCGGCTCATACTTTTCTACCAGAGCGCGATAGGTATCCAGAATCTCCTGGCCATTGTAGCCATAGGAATCAGCCTTGGCAACAAAATCAGCAACGGTGGACTCCAGCTTTTCAGCCCATTTGGCCTGCTCGGTTTCATCCAGTGCAATTACGGTCTTACCAGCGTCCTCAATGGCCTTGATGCTCTTCTTCAGCTCGCCGCCCATCCAGTCATCGCTGGAATACTCATCAACAAAACGATCATAAACGGTGCGGAAAGCTTCCTGAATATCAGTGGGAAGGCTGTTCCAGGTTTTCTCGTTCATGTACAGGCTGGAGGTGGTATAGGTGCCGATGCCAGAGAAGATAAAGTAATCGGCAACTTCCTGCAGCTTGTAGCTGACTGCCAGAGTCACGGGGATACCGGTAGCAGCAGCAACGGTATCACGCTCCAGAGCCTCATAGATCTCGGAAGCATCCAGTGCAACAGGGGTAGCGCCCAGCATGGTCATCTCGCTGTTTACAGCGCCCATGGCACGGATCTTCAGACCCTGCATATCGTCCAGGCCATTGATCGCCTTATCGGTGGATACGATAACAACCTCGGAAGGAACGACAGGCCCCAGGTTCACTACGCCCTGCTTCTTGCACATCTCGGTGAAGGGCTCATAGGTATCGAACATTTCCTTCAGCGCCTTGTTGGCCACCCACTCGGAAGTGGTGGAATAAGGCAGCATGGCAACGAACAGCGGATAGAACTGGCTCTCATAGAAGCCCTCGGGAACAAAAGCAATATCGGCCAGGCCGCCGCTTACCGCTTCCAGCGTCTCACCGGATTTGGTCATGGAACCGCCGAAATAGGTCTCGAAGGTCACACGGCCATTGGTCTCCTTGGTCACCTGCTCCAGGAAATACTTTAGGCTGGCACCATCAACACCGGTCTCCGGCAGATGGGTGGTAAATACCAGGTTGTAGGTCTTACCATTGTCTTCATTAGTTTGGCCGGGGTTGTTGCTGTTGTCGCCGCAGGCCACGCACAGCAGAGCCATGCACAGGGCCATTACTACGGCAAATACTTTGGACAGCTTTCTCATTTTCTAACCTCCTATAATATCTTGCTTATCTATTGTAACAGGAGAGCGCTCTCCTGTTGCAAACAATTATTTTATACCGATTCCGTCTGTTTTTGAACTTTTAATTTTATAATACGGAATTTCTTTTCTTCATTATAAATTGTTCATTCAGATTTTTCAATCTGTTTCTGAATGATTCGTTATACCTAATTTGCATGACAGTGCTGCGTAAAAATGTCCAATTACATTCGCGTTCCATTGTCATTCCGCACAAATCTAAGCGTTATTTTAGCGCATTTCACTAAATGAGTACCTGTTTTTTGTGATTTTTACTGCATTGCCCTCCTTTATTTGGTGCGAATGTCGTTCTGCTACTCCGTATGCAATGACCCTCGTTTGCCTCTCCCTAGAATAGTGCAGTATAAAAGTATTCGCTGCTCTTTCCCTATCATAGATAACAAAAAAGAGCTTTTTCATGCTCGTCCATGTTTTCTATTGTTTCTCTCTTTCCCTGTACATTCTCAGCCCAATAAAAGAGCACCATGGAACATCTTTTTATTGGGCCTGCCCCCTAATGGAATCCAAATAGCTCCTGTGATTCCAACTGTAACAGTTTATTGACCTACAGTGCAATATCACGCAATATACAATTCAAATCACCCTTAGAACCACTGCTTATAGAGGTTCACAATCCCTCCGGCAAAATAACCGGACACGGAGGCTAAACATTTTGGAGTGACGCATATCCTCCGTGCATGAGAAGCACTGCCGCATGCCCATCAATATTACAGCGCTCGTATCAAAGCTCAATGAGCGGAGTGCTGGAAGATTCTATACGAAGCAGATTGACGGGAGGAACTTTTCAGTATATAATAGTACAATATTGGACTGTTTATTAAGCAAATGGAGGAATCTAACATAGATGGATATACAATCGCAAATTCGTGAATACTGTTCCTATTTGCAGGAGTGGAATGCCTCCTATGAAGAATATGCGAAATCAGTAGGCCTTTCCTTCACCAGTCTCTCCATACTTAGTACCATTTACCAAACAGAAAACTGTACCCAAAAGTTTCTTTCGGAGCACTGCTTTCTTCCCAAACAAACGGTAAACGCCATCATCACTACATTTTATAAAAAGGGCTGGGTACAACTCCGCGAAATGCCAACAGACCGGCGTAACAAAACCGTGCATCTGACCAAATTAGGCATCGCCGAGGCTGAGCGTATTCTGCAAAGGGTGAGACAAAGCGAACAACAAGCTATGAGCCAGCTAACCGAAGAGGAACGGATTGTGCTTCTCTCCGCCACAAGGCGGTATATCTCCGGCTGTAAGGATGCCATGAAGGGGCTTTGACGCCCCTTTTCTTTCCGCTATTTGGTCCTTTTATTGTACTATCTTTTAATTTTACCAATTATACTGTAAAGGAGTTTATCCGTGGAATCACAAATGAAGCTGGAGCTCGAGGTCAGCCTTCGCTGGCTACTGCTCTTTGCGCTGCCTACTATTCTCTCTAGTATCTTTTCCAATCTCTATACCACTGTGGATGGGGTCTTTGTGGCCCGTTGGGTCAACACCGATACGCTATCCGCTATTAATATTACCCTACCCATGACTTATCTCGCCTCAGCGCTGGGCATTATGTTTGGAACCGGCGGCAATGCACTGGTAGCAAAAAAGCTGGGTGAAGGGAAAGGGCAGGAAGCTCGGGAGGACTTCTCTCTTCTGATGGTCTCAGCTTTCGTATTCAGTGTGGCATTATCTGCGCTGTGTTTTTTCTACTTGGATCCACTATGTCACTTCCTTGGCGCAGATAACGCACTGCTGCCCTACTGCCGGGAATATATGGTGCCGGTACTGCTTTCCGTTCCATTTGCTGTATTCGGCATGGTGTTTCAGCTTAGCTTTATCACCGTTGGCAGGGCTGGATTGGGCGCACTACTGTCTGTTATCGGCGGTGTACTTAATATCGTACTGGACTGGCTGTTCATCGCCGTCTTCCACTGGGGTTTGATGGGTGCAGCCATTGCTACCGGCATTGGCTACGCCTTCCCCTCTATTGTGGGAACAGTCTGGTTCTGCATCAACCGTAATCAGGTCATTTATGTGGTACGCCCAAAATGGCGGCCGCAGACCATCCTGCAAAGCTGTGCCAACGGCTCATCGGAGATGGTCAGCGTACTGGCTTTTTCTGTAGTCACCATTCTTTTCAATCGCATCCTAATGGACCTCGGCGGAGCAGACGGCGTGGCCTCCCTGACCATCATCTGGTATGCGCAGGGCCTGTTCGGTGGCCTATTCCGCGGCTATGTCAATGGCATTTCCTCTGTTGTTAGCTATAACCTGGGGCGAAGAGACAAAGGTAGACTTAACAAACTCTTTCGCATCAGTATTTGGGTACTGGGCATTGCAGCAGCTACTGTCACCGCGATCAGTTATCTCTTCGGCGGTGTCGTGGTCGAAGTTTTTGCCAAAGGCAATATTCATGTGGCCACCATCGCCCTGCACGGTTTCCACATTGCTGCAGTCAGCTTTTTGATGATGGCCTACAATATCTTCGCTTCCGGTTGGTTTACCGCTCTCAATGATGGCAAAACTTCCGCCATTCTCTCCCTCTGCCGCACCATTATCTTTATGGTAATTCCCATACTGGTGCTACCACGATTCTTTGAAATGGACGGCGTATGGATGGCTCTCGCCACCGGTGAAATACTAAGCATCATCATGAGTGTCTATTACTTTGTAAAATACCGTGCCGTGTGGCAGGAACAGAAAGCCACTGCCGCAGACTTACACGAATAAGAAGGAGATCATAATAAAAAAAGTTGTAATCTTCGGAGCAACCGGGCACACTGGAAAATATCTCACCCGCAAGATGCAATCGGTCTCGGATATCGAACTGTCCGTGTTTGTCCGAAATCCGCAAAAATTCGAAGGCATGGACTTGAGCGGCGTCAATATCATCACCGGCAACGCTCTTGAGTTCGATGATGTAATGCACGCCATGGATGGACAGGATGTGCTTCTCTGCTCTTTGGAAGGAGATGTGCTGACAATGGCAAAGAACATTGTCGCCGCACTTGCCAAAACAAGTGTCAAACGCATTATTTGGATCACCGGTATGGGCATTCATCATGAAATCAAAGGCTTTCATGGTATCATGCTCAATCAACTCGCAAAAAAGAGGCCCGAGTATATCATGGCCGCCGATACTATTGCCGCCAGCTCTGCCGTGACCACACTGCTGCGTTGTCCGGACATCCGTAATGGCAATAGCACAGTCTACCGACTGACAAAAGAAAGCCAAAAGCCTAACTGCTGGACCATCGATCGTGCAGCCATCGCCCAGTGCATGGCCGATATGATTGCAGATGAAACGCTAGGGGCCAATGAAAGCCTTGGCATTACAAACTGAGAAACGAACGATGAATGTGAGCTATGGGAAAGGCCATCTTCTCATAGCCGGGTACCAATCTACTGAACCACAGTGCTTGTAAGGAACAGTTGCTTTCCCTTCTCCATGCCCTTCCAGCTCATGTCTATAACAAAAAAGTATGATAATGAAACGGAGCCCCTGCTGCGATGTATCTCCGCAGCAGGGGCCTTATTTGTGTACCACAACGCAAGAAAAACCCTGTCACAAATATTTTGATACAAAAAATGCCGCCGCAATTCCTTCGGAATTGCGGCGGCATTTGGTGGGTCTTCAGGGACTCGAACCCTGGACCAACCGGTTATGAGCCGGGAGCTCTGACCAACTGAGCTAAAGACCCTTAGTAAAAAACGCCGCCGACAAAATGCACGGCGGCGTTTTGGCTCCCCCTGTCCGGCTTGAACGGACGACCCTGCGGTTAACAGCCGCATGCTCTACCGACTGAGCTAAGGAGGAATATAACCGCAGCAAGGGTGCTGCGGGTGTCGGCATCAACCTATTTTCCCGGGCCGCTTCCAGCCAAGTATCTTCGGCGCCAATGAGCTTAACTTCTGTGTTCGGGATGGGAACAGGTGGAACCTCATCGCAATCAACACCGACTATGGTGACCCGTGCGGGAATCGAACCCGCGTTACCGGCGTGAGAGGCCGGTGTCTTAGCCGCTTGACCAACGGGCCATAGCGCTGAAAGAATCAGCTTTTATATTATAACCAGCCATCGTCCGGTTGTCAATACGCTTTCTGCGTTTCCACATAAAAATTTACGCAGCAAAAAGGGAGCCTTTTTGGCTCCCTTGGATGGGTGCAGTTTTATACGGTGGGGGTACCGCAGTAGGGACAGAAATTACCACGCACCATTTTCCGACACTTGGTACAGAAGCGATCCTCCAGACCATCATTGGCCGCAGGGGCAGGCGCTGCCTGCTGCTGGTTCTGCTGACCCAACTGCTGGGCAATCTGTGCACCAATGGCGACTTCGGCACCCAAACCGGCTACACCGCTGCCCTTTTCCATGCCATCTGCCGCCGCCACGGTAACATACTTGTTGGTATCAGTGATGAAGGACTGCGCCGCCACCTTCTCCGCCATTTTCTCCACCTCAGGCGGATAGCTGACACTGATGATATTCACATCCCGGACGCCCAGGCCGATATCAAAAAGTTCCTTGTCCAACTCCTCAGCCATCTTTTTGCCAAGGGCACGGTTATTGGCCTGCAATCCTACCAGGACATTAAGTCCCACGGCTCGCTCGCCGTTCAGAATGGATTCGGCCACAATGCCGCTCATCTCACCACGGATGCGTTCCGAAACATCACTGAGGGAATAGGTATCCCGAATCCCGGCCACCTTGGAAATAAAGGCCAGATAGTCCCGGAAATAGATGACCATGTTGCCATTCATGCCCACCGGGATGCCGCTGGGAACCTCTGGGGTGGGAATCATAATGCGCTGGGTAGTACCCCAGTTTAGGGTCAGGTCCTTGCTGTTGACGAAGTAAACCTCCGCACGCTCGCCGGTATCGCTGCGCAGATGCAGCGCCGCATTGATGTGGGTGAGGAACGGAATGATCTGGGTATCGATATCATAGGTACCCTCGTTTTCAAAAATGCCATGGATGCGGCCGCCGGAATAGAAGATGGCTTTCTGCCCAGCACGGATGACCAGGCGGCTGCCCTTCTTGATCTCGCGGTTTTTCCACTTGTAAAACAGTACATCGGGGCGGTATTCGATCCACTCCACTGTATCTTTTTTCTGATTAAAAAGTCCCATTATTCATCTCCCTTTCCCGGGGCGGCTTACCAGTCGCCGCCCCAATCGTAGCCGTAATCGTAGCTGCCGTAGTCAATATCTCCGCTGTCGTAGCTGTAATCATAACCACCGCTATTCCCGCTATCCCAGTTGCTTCCAGAATCATAGCTGTAGTCATATCCACTGTAGTCGTAGCCGCTGTCATAGCCGTAGTCATAGCCAAAACCGCCGGAATAACTGTAATCATAGTGGCTGCCATCGTAATCGGAAGACCCGCTCTCCAGCAGCATCAACCCGCCAAAGAACACTGCCAGCGCCAACAGTATAACCAGGATAATCTTCCCGACGCTTTTAGGGTACTGGGCGGAAACCTTGCCGTTTTCGCCGTTGATCATGTAGTGGTAGGTCTTGCCGGCATAGCCATAACGGGCTTTCCACAGCGGCACCAGCACCTGCTTATAACGCACCATGTCATAGTGAGTGTTCATGCCGGTGACCTGCGCCTGGCTATACCCATGCCCGCGGATATCACTCTCTGCCCGGCTGCGCTGGTCACGGTCAATGTAGCTTTCCGCAACCTTAAATCCCTGGATACCATCTATCGTATAGCACTCCGCCTGGTAACCCGCCAGGTACTGCGGATGATAGGGGTTGGTATTGCCGATGGTATTGTACGGCAGCACCTTTTGAATGAGATTACCGCTGGCGGTTTTGCTGGCACACACCTGGATATCATTATAGTAGCCCCGCACCACACCGGAAACAGGATACCACTGAGTATAGGTCTCTGTCTTGCCATCCCGACCACGGCGGGTATAGGTGCGGCCACCACGCCCGCAGTACTGGGTCACAGCATCGGCATCGTAGGTCCAAAATGGCACATACATGCCCACCAGCTCCCCTTCAGCAAAGGTGCGCTTTAGGCTGGCGGGAGCAAACCACCGCTTGCGGATCCACTGGCCGAAACGCTTTTGGGCCTCGTAACGGTCGATAGCAAATGGTACAACCCCTTCTACCGGAATCCCGTTGTGCTCCTCTTCCGGTTTGATTTGCGGAGAACCGCACATGGGGCAGACCGTCGCGGTCCCTTCCGCCGGCTGGAAAAACTCCGCTCCGCAGATATCGCAGCGCAGGGCGGTTTCGCCGTTTTCCAGCATCCGGTGCCCTTCGCGCTCGCGGTACTCCGCAAAGTCGTACTCCTCAACGGTATCTTTCCCTGGGGTCACTTTTTGGATACTACCACAAGAGGCACAACGAAATTGCTGTGCCTCCGGATCAAATACAATATTTCCGCCGCAGGTAGGGCACCGCAGGGCGGCATTGGTTTGCTCCGATGTGGTCATAACTGCTTACTTGCCCAGACGAGCCTTGAGGGCGGCCAGATCGGCTTCAACGGAAGCGGAAACTTCAGCAGCTTTCTCGCTGTACTTCTCCTCCAGCTTCTTGATGTCCATCTTATCGGCCAGCTCTTCATTCAGGGCCACCTTGGCATCCACGGAATCGATACGCTTCTGGACGGCTTCCATCATGTTCTCAAAGCCAGACATATCGGTACGGCCCGCTACCTTGTGCATCAGGTCATCCATCTTCTCCTTGTGCTCGGCAACGGTCAGCTTGGCGCGCAGCTCCACCATCTTGCCCTCAGCGGAAGCGATATCCTCCATGAGCTTACGGGTCATCTGGCGCATCTTATCGCTGTTGCTCTTGGCCGTCTCATAGGCGGCCTCCAGTTCGGCCCTCTTGGCCACCAGCTGGCTCTTTGCATCCAGGAACTTTCTGGCGTCATCGTCATTGCCGGCCAGGACTGCCTGCTCGGCATAGCGGTCGTACTTGGCGATTTCTTCGTTATTGGCAGCTACACGGCGGGCAGCAGCCATTTCATCCGCGATAATAGCGGATGTTTCGGACTTCAGCTCTTCCAAATTGGCGCGGGCGTCAGCCAGATATTTTTCCAGCAGCTTGCCGGCATTCTTCTCCTCAGCACCGCTGAGCAGGCTATTGATGTTTGCGCTCATGATGTCACTAAATCTCTGCAGAATACCCATTATTGTTCCTCCTGATGTTGAATCTCATATTGGGGGTGATAACACCACTCCCCTAAGTTAATTTTATAGCACCGCTACAAAAAAATCAAGAGAACAGCACGATCTTTAAGAATAATTCATGAAAGCTTAAAAGCAGTGCCACATTTCCCTCCGGTCACACCTCAAAATCGAGGTAGGCCGCTCCGATGATGCCGGCGTCTCCGCCCAGCGCTGCCCGGCGGATAGGACAGGTGGGTGCCCGGTGGCCACCATAGCGGTTCGCCCGGACATAGTCATTGAGCGGACCAATCAGTGCCTCCCCTGCGTTGCTGACTCCGCCGCCGATGAGGACGACCTCCGGGGCAAAGATGTTGACGAAATTGACAATCCCTGCCCCAACATAGGTAATATACTGCTCCACCACAGCCTTGGCGGTCTCATCTCCCTCCGCCGCGCAGATAAAAGGGGCACTGCCATCGGCGGGATTGAAGCGCTTCATAGCGGTTTCGGGGTGGGCCAGCTCCGCGCGGTGGCGCTGTCGCAGCAGACCGGTAGCGGAAGCATACGCTTCCAAGCAGCCGCGCTGCCCACAGGTACAGGGCTCTCCGCCAAGAATGAGGGTGGTATGGCCCATCTCGGTGCCGGGGCCAATATCCCCTTCGTAAATTTTCCCATTGAGGATAACACCGCCGCCTACTCCGGTCCCCAGGGTAATCATGATGGCACTTTTGGCACCCTTAGCGGCACCGGCAATCACCTCGCCTAGGGCAGCACAGTTGGCATCATTGGAAAGGCGCACCGGCACCCCCAGCTCCTGCCGGAGCTCATCACACAGGGGGACATTTTTCCAGCCGAGGTTGTTGGCGTAGACCACCAGGCCTTCCGCGGCGCGGCAGTAGCCCGGCGAACCGATTCCGACCGAGGCGCAATCCTGCAAGGTAATGCCCGCCTTTTTTACCGCTTCTTTAACACAGCATCCAATATCATAGATGACATCATCCAGCATCCGCTCCGGGCGGGTCTTGATAGACGCACGCGCGATGATCTGCTTGTTTTCATCGACCACGCCGACCGCTACATTGGTACCGCCAAGATCAATGCCTACACGATATTCCATTTGTATCATCCTCCTTTATGGGATTCTGCCCATAGTATAGCGTACTTTGCGGGAAAATGGAAGCGAAAGGCGACGGTTTGCAAAAAATCCAAGCTGAGGGCCAATCTTCTTCCCTCACATATCAAAGGACCCGCCATACGGCGAGTCCTCGGGTAAAGAAGATAATGTAAAAAGACGATATCAAACTTTAAGGGCACGGCGCAGGGGCGGTACCAGCAGCATGGCCAGCACACCGCCAATGGCTGCGGTGATAAGCTGCGGGAAGGAAAAGCTGGCGGAAAGCACCGCGGTCTGCTTTTCATTGAGGGTAAGCACCATGGGCACCAGCCACTGAACAATGACAAGGTACAAAGTGAGAAATTTAGCCACGGCGGCAACAACAAGCGCAATGGCCTGGCGGGCAATAGGGGCGTTCTTCGCCCCAGCAATAAGCACCCACAGCAATACCAAAACAGCATTGCCCAAAGCAACGGCAGGGACAACCTGGGGGAATGCCGGGCCGATGCCGATGAAGAAGGCACAGATGGGAGAAAGAACCGCAACGGCTAAGCCGCCCCACAGACCGCACATCAAGCCGGAAGCGATGAGGATCAGATTGACGAGAGAGCCAGTAACATACTGACCCATGGAACGGGTAACAAACTGCACAGCGATAAGCAGCGCCAGAAAAATAGCGGTACGACACAGTGTTTTCAGGCTGCTGTTGGTTTTTGTATTGCTCATGTTAATCTCCTTTTTGTACAAATATTGGCTAAAGCGGAAAACGCTTGCTTTTTCTTTTGTATTATACTACACTGGTAGATATAATTCTGTTGCATATGCAACGGAGCACAAGAAAGGCGGCAGTAAAATGATTATCCAAATTCACCTTCCCTCCTGTCCGTTATTCGATGGGATCTCCCCAGAGCTGCTGCCGATGGAGCTGGCCCGACTGCAAACGACCGAACGAAACTACGAACCTGGGGAAACACTGCTGGCGGCCGGTTCCCCCACCAGCCGGATGGGACTGGTGCTGGAGGGGGAACTCCACGCGATTTTACCATTACCGCAGGGGCGGCAGCTGCTGCAAAGCCGCTTGTTGCGTGGAGATCTCTTTGGACAGTTGTTGGCGCTGGACGGAGAACGGGAAAGCCCCGTGACCGTAACTGCCCACACCCCCTGTCGTGTGCTATGGATTCCGATGAAGAATCTCCTCACCAGTGGAGGAACGCCTTCTTCCACACGGCTTCTGAGCAATCTGTGCCGTCAGCTAAGCAGCACCTATTTCTCCTTACAGCGGCGGCTCATCTGCCTAACACAGCCTACTCTGCGGGAGCGCTTGCTGTACTACCTGCGGACGGAATGCTATGCCCAGGGGAGTCGCACCGTTCGTCTGCCCTTTGACCGGGCTGGTTTGGCGGACTATCTTGGGGCCGACCGCAGCGCCCTTTCCCGGGTTCTTTCCGGTCTAAGGCAGGAAGGCTTGCTGGATTTTGACCGAAAGCACCCGGCCACCATTACACTGCAGTACCCCCTGGAGGACTGAATTCCTCATATTTTCCCCCACCGTGGGCAATTCGGGGCTTTCCTCCTTCGCCGGAGTGTGGTATAATAGTAGCCGAAAAACGGCAAGAAGCCGTTAAGACAGGCAAACCCCATCATTTGCAGGGAGGTTATTTACTGTGACGAAAAAATTTGTATTGAATTTCATTCTTTCCGCTATCTGCTATGTGGCACTGGGCATTGCTCTCATTGTATGGCCCGCGGCCTCCATCAATATCTTTTGCTATGTGTTGGGTGGCGTAACCGCCGCCTATGGTCTGTGGCAGGTATACCGCTTCATCTCTCATCGGGAGGAGCGCTATGCTACCCTGTCGCTGATGGTCGGCATCGTGGCGCTGGCGCTAGGCATCTGCTTCTTTGTCAAACCGGAGCTGTTTGCCTCCATTCTGCCCTTTATCCTAGGGCTGTACCTCATCTTTGATGGTGTAGTAAAACTGCAGGCCGCCATTGATATCAAAAAAGAGGGCTACCAAAAATGGGGCATCCTGCTGCTTTTGGCTGTCTTGATGATCGCTCTGGGCGTAGTCATCCTGCTCAATCCTTTCCAGTCGGCACAGGCACTCATCACTTTTATCGGCATCTGTATGCTGCTGGATGGCGTTATTAACCTGTGGAATGCCTTTGTCGTTTGGCAGCATCTGCGGGTTCTGAAAAAAGCCGCCTCCGCCGCTATTGATACCATCGCCGCCGCAGTGGATGCCGCCAATGGCAATGCTCCCGCTGATGTGGTAGTGGATGCCGTAAGCACTGCCGATGCCCCTGCGGAGGAACCCACTGCGGAACAACCCGTCGAAGAAAATACCCCCAATGAATAAACCGGAAAGATAAAATTTCCCCTCCGCCGCAAGGCAGAGGGGATTTTGTTATTTGTTCTCCTGCTCTACATGGATGGCCGCCAGCCCCAGTCGCATAATAATATGCCGCACCCATGGGGTATACATAAACCAGCGCTTGATGGTCTTAAGCCACAGCTTCAAACGCAAAGAAGTCGTTTTCCTCCAGTAAAGACGGGCAAGTTCGCGGTCCTCGACAGCTTGGCTCATGGCCTCTGCCAGTGCGCTGCCGCTACGGATAGCACTGCTGATCCCTTCGAAAGAACTGGCACTGATAAAACCCGCCGCTTCCCCAATAAGATAGATACCATCCCGGCCAGTGATAAAATCCGAAAAACCGCGTGGACGCACTGCCTGGCAGGCTTCTGTCTTAATGGGTTGGCCCAGTGGATGCCCCAGGTACTCCTCCAGCCGGCTTTTCTGGAATTCGTAAGCCTCCCGGCTGCCCTGCGGGGCAAAGCAACCACCAAAAATCAGGGTATCATCCTTCCGGATGATCCAGGAGCAGCTTTCACTGGTAGCAGGGTCGAAAATGCAGGAGTAAAAGGGAGCGCGCTCTTCCCCTGCCGGGAACCACTGCTGAATAGCAATGTAACGGGTCTTCGGCTCCCGGTAAAAGGTGCGGCGCACCAAAGAAGACGCACCATCGGCGCCTACCACCCGGCGGGCGGTAAAATGTCGCTCCTTCCCATTCGTCCTTACTGTCAGGGAAAAGCTGTCCTCTCCGCAGGCAACTGCTGTGCAGCAGCCGGGGAGTATCTCCGCCTGCGATGGCACGAGCGACAGAAGCCAACGGTCAAAGGCGTAGCGGTCCATATTGAGATAGTAGCGCTGGTAATAACGCACCTGCCGGCTGCAAAGATCAATGGTCTGCACCGTGAAGATCTGCGGATCGACCAGCACCTCCTTGGGCAAGGTGAGATCGAAATGCGCCAACGCCTTTTGGGAATCGGGGGCCAACAGGCCGCCACAGGGCTTTTTATGCTGCTCGTTCTGTCCATCTATAAGGAGCAGCGAGGCTTCTGGACAAAGAACCAAGTATCGACGGGCAAAAGTTGCGGCGGCAGGGCCTCCCCCCACCACCGCAATGTCATAAATCATATTGTTTCCTCACGATGAGTGTGGGGATTTTCTTCACTGCGGTGGAACGGCACCAGCTTGGCACGGTCCAGCGCCACCATGATAGCCGGGATAAGCACCAGTTGCAGGATAATACCGGGAATAGCATTGAGGAATGCACCGGAAATAAACATCTGCCAGGTAAAAGCACCGCCGGAAAGGCCGAGCAGGACAATCATAGCAGCTGCCCACACCACGCGGCCGGCGATCATAGCAACAATCAGGCAGCGGTACAGCATGCGGGTGCACTGCCAGCGCGCCCGGCTGTAAAGGAAGCCCGCTACAAAGGCGTAGGTTGCCATCTCGAATGCCATGGCAAGGGCGCCAGGCATGCGGGGCATGAAAAACAGTGCAAAACGCAGAATGGGCATAATAAAGCCGACGGCGGCGCCGTACTGCCAGCCGCAGATCAGGGCGCAGAGGAACACCGGCAGATGCATGGGCAGCAGCATGTTGCCGATCTCCTTGATTTGCCCGGTGAAGAAAGGCAGCACCAGACCAATGGCCAGGAACATAGCCGCCAGCAGCAGGTTTCTCAGTGATTGACTTTGATGCTTCATATTTTTATTCCTCCTTGATAGGTTTGATAAACGGGGCATAATATTCCGCTAACTGCAGTGGCAAATCATTCCGGTTCTGTTCCGTCACCGTTATCAGCTGTACCTTGGGGTGGTTGCGGATATCCTCCAGCCAGCCCATGGCATCCTGCCGTACAACACCCAGTATGGGGGTATCGCCATCCAGCAGTTCCAGTACCCGCGCCCGGAAGCGGGGAAGCTTCTGCTCCAAACGGCCACACTCATCCAGCACGATGATCGGATAAGATGGTGCTTCCGAGAGATATTGGAGACCTAACTCCTCAAATCGTGGCAGGACGGTGTGTACCGGGGCACCATTCTCATCCTGGCTGAATTTTACGATGGCATGATCCGGTGTGAAAGCGCGGGGTTCTGCGGCACTGCTCATATACAGGTATCGGCAGGGAGATTTGCGATCTTCCCCAAAGTAGGAGCGAAAGCCACCGGGGGTAACTTTCAGCAGCTCCAGCGCTTTATTCAAGGCAGTCGTTTTCCCAATCTGGACGCTACCGGTCAAAAACAGATGCATATGATCACTCCTTTTGCTGGGGGTTTTGGGTACCCTGCCCTACCACTTTTGCTATTTTACCACAAAAGATGGCTAACGACAACACAAAAGCGCCCGGCCAAAACGGCCGGGCGCTATGCATTTTAGCTATGACTTGCAATTAAATTACTTGTGAATAGCGGTACCAGACTTACCCTCCAGCGCCAGGGCAGCATTGTGCAGATCAGCGATGATGGCACGGCCACCGGACTGAGCAAAGGCAATGGCAGCCTGAACCTTGGGCAGCATGGAGCCGGGAGCAAACTGGTTCTCACCGATGTACTTCTCAGCCTCGGCAATGCTCATCTCTTCCAGGCTCTTCTGGTCGGGCTTGCCCCAGTTGATGGCAACACGATCCACAGCAGTGAGAATGAACAGCGCATCAGCATGCAGCAGCTCAGCAATCTTGGAGGAAGCAAAGTCCTTATCAATAACTGCGGGAACACCTACCAGCTTGCCGTCCTTCTTGATAACGGGGATGCCGCCGCCGCCTACGGTAATCACAACAGCACCGGAATTAACAACAGCCTCTACTACATCCTTCTCCACCACATCAACAGGCTTGGGGGAAGGAACCACACGGCGATAGCCGCGGCCGGCATCCTCTACCATGGTAAAGCCCTTGGTAGCAGCAATCTCATCAGCCTGCTCCTTGGTATAGAAAGCACCGATGGGCTTAGTAGGCTTCTGGAAAGCGCCGTCATTCTCATCTACCAAAACCTGAGTAACAATGGTCGCTACGGGCTTATTGATGCCGCGCTTGACCAGCTCGTTGCCAATGGCATTCTGCAGGTGATAGCCGATGTAGCCCTGGGACATAGCGCCACACTCAGGGAAGGGCATATCGCTCTTTACAGCGCCGGCTTCAGCCGCAGCGCTCATGGCCAGGTTGATCATACCGACCTGGGGGCCATTGCCGTGGGCAATGATAACTTCGTTGCCGGCCTCGATGAGGTCAACAATGGGCTTAGCGGTCTCGGTTACGAGCTCAAGCTGCTCATAAGGGGTGTTGCCAAGGGCGTTGCCGCCCAGGGCGATAACAATTCTGGACATAGAAGTTTCTCCTTTTGTATGTTTTTTCTATGGTTCTTCCGGCGTAATTCCCCAAATTGGCTAAAATTCGGGAGTTGAATACAGAAATATCATAGCAAATGACCGTTATTTTGTAAAGAGTTTAGGAGAAAAATTTTAGAAGCAATTTTTCAGTATGTAAGAAGTTCACAAAGCACTTTCCCCTATTCCAGTCTGTTTTTCGTCATGGCGACAAAGGGGCAACTTCTCCACCGGTTTTGGTTCTTCATTTGGCTGCGTTTTGCGCTATGCGGGGATAAACTCTTTTTTGCCGTTTCTGTCTTAACGGTGAATTGAAAGCGCAAAAGCCCCCGGTCTTCCACCGGGGGCTTTCTTCATTCTCTCTAAAGCTTACTTTTGATTATTTACCGAAGTAGCGCTTCAGCAGGCCGGCAAAGGCACGGCCGTGACGGGCCTCATCGCGGGCCATCTCATGTACGGTATCGTGAATAGCATCCAAATTGAGAGCTTTTGCCTTCTTGGCCAGCTCGGTCTTGCCCATGGTTGCGCCGTTTTCAGCTTCCACACGCATCTTCAGGTTCTTCTCGGTGGAGTCGGTCACGACCTCACCCAGCAGCTCGGCAAACTTGGCAGCATGCTCAGCCTCTTCCCAGGCTGCCTTCTCCCAGTACAGTCCGATTTCAGGATAGCCCTCGCGATGGGCTACACGGGCCATAGCCAGGTACATACCAACCTCGCAGCACTCGCCGTTAAAGTTCTCGCGCAGGCCCTGCAGAATCTCAGGATCACAACCCTGGGCAACGCCCACTACATGCTCAGCAGCCCAGGCCATCTCGCCCTCTACCTTCTGGAACTTGGAAGCCGGAGCCTTGCAAACGGGGCAGGATTCGGGAGCCTCATCGCCCTCATGAACATAACCGCAAACAGTGCAAACATATTTAGCCATAGTATAATATCTCCTTTTCAGTAATAATTATCGTTTCTGTGATTTTATTATAACATATCCTATTTATTTGTCAAGCCTAATCTGAAAAATTTTTTTGCAATTTTTACGGCTATTTTTCTATCGTATAAGATAGCATCGTGGAGCGCATAATATTTCCACAAAGGAGGTGAATTCAAATGAGTAAAAATTCTCAGAACAACGCTAAGAGTAATGCCCAGAACGGCACCAATAACACGCAGAACAATACTCAAAACAAAAACAGCACGGAGAACCGCAGCGAAAAGCAGAACGCGGAAAATCGCTGCGACTGATTTGTCATTTTCCACAAAAAATACCGGCCTGTTTTTCCACCTTGGATCTCACAGGCCGGTATTTTTGCTTTTAAGTCTATTTTTCACGCCATGTTCTCGTTTTAGTGTTAGAAAAATTATCTCAAATTTTATGGAACATGCCCTTTTTCTGCTAAGTTTTTGTCCTCATTTTTCCTCTGTGGTTCCTCTTTTTAGACCAGGTCGATGTTTTTCGACTTTAATCGTCAATCTATTGTGCGCCCTGTAAAAAAACTAAATGAAATTTTTGTCATACCGTTCCTTAAAAAGTATGGTAAAATCTATCCAGCGGCATTGCTAAAGCCTCATACCGGAGCCAAAATAAATCAGCATAAACCAAAAAGAGGAGGATCCGACCCTTGTGCACTTTAGAGGAAAAAGAGAAAGAGAGTAAGATGAGAACACAAACCGTCCGCTACCGCGTTTACGAAGAATGGATCACCCACCCGCAGCTGGGCCGCTACTGTTGCTATGGTATCGTGTGTGAAAGCTATCTTCCCAAGCACGGCTGGCAACTGCAGCAGGCTGTTTCTGATATTACAGATGACCGCAATGCCGCAGAAGCTCTGGCTGCTTTAATGCAGCAGGAGGAACTGAGGCCCTGCCACCTGCTCGATGTAGTGGAGGACTACCTGAATGGCATATAAGCCATTCCAAAAGAAAGACACCATCCACAGGTTCAATACCGGGATGGTGTCTTTCTTTTTACCCTCTGCAATACACAAGTACCGGCCGCAGGCTACGATGTTTCGCATCGTCGATGCCCTATAAGGGCGTCAGCCCGGGCTTAGCCCGGGCCGCCTGCGGCCAACTCCCACAATTCACAGTTTGTTCCGGTTGCATCGGAGCTTCACCACATTAAGTTGCACACCAACAGGCTAATGGCTCCCGGCAGGCCCAAAATACCACACACCGCCACAGTAAATAAATTCACCGGCAGCAGCGCCCCTATGGCCTGCACCAGGCACAGCACCCCCAGTCCACCGGCTGCCGAAAGTAACCAGCCTCGCAGGGCATGCCGCCAGCGCACCAGCAGCGCCAGAATAAGTACCACTCCGGCAATAATCCAAGCTCCCATGATGTCCTCCTTTTTTGTTGTGATGCTTACAGAGCAATTGGTTCCGGCTGTTCCGCCTGTCGGCGCGCGGTGCGCAGCAGGTAGGTCCGGTAGGTTAGCAGTGTCTGGATGCGGTAGGTACAAGCTTCGATCAATGCGTCCTCCGTCACTACATCAAAAAGCTCCTCCGCCCGGTGTAGTTCCTTGTTTACCCTGCTCAGCTCTTCCCGCAGAGTCTCCTGTGTTCCCATCTTTTGCGGTTCCCTGCATCGGTTCATCTCTATCATGACCCCGTGCCTCCTTTTCCATCTTTATGCAGGCAGTATGGGCTGCTATGCCGCCGCTATGCAAAAAGCTCCAGCAAACTGTTGAGATTTTTCATATCACCCGCTATAATAGATGGGACAAACCTAGTAAGAAAGGAACCGCCATGAACTGGACTGACCTGAAAATAACCGTAAGCACCAAGGATGCCGAGACAGCTGAAGCGATTGCACAGATGGCCGTCCCCTACGGCATCTACATTGAGGATTACAGCGATATGCTGGAGTTGGTGCCACAGATCGCCCACATCGACCTCATCGATGAGGGTCTGTTGGCCCGCAGCCGCACCGAGGCGATCCTGCACCTGTACCTGCCCCCAGAGGAAAACCCGGCAGAAGCCTCTGCTTTCCTTACCCACCGGTTGGAAGCAGAAGGCATCCCCTATCGCATTGAGACCGACCAAACACTGGCCGAGGAGGACTGGGCCAATGCCTGGAAGCGTTTTTATCACCCCACCCACCTGGGCAAACGGCTGGTGGTATGCCCCAGTTGGGAGGAATACACCCCCGCCCCAGAAGAGCTGGTAATGACGCTGGACCCCGGCATGGCCTTTGGCAGCGGCACCCACCACACCACCCGCCTGTGCTGCGAACTGCTGGAGCAGCTCCCTGTTGAACGCACGCGCATATTGGATATGGGCACTGGCAGTGGCATCCTTTCCATTGCCGCATTGATGCTGGGCGCCCAGGAAGCTGTTGGGGTAGATATCGACAAGGTGGCTGTGCGAACTGCCGCCGAAAACGCCGAAGTAAATGGCTTTGGCCCCGACCGCTTTACTGCTGTAACCGCCGATCTTATCCACCAGCCGCTGGAAGAGGAACTGGCCCGCGGCGGCTTCGACATCGTGCTGGCCAATATCGTCGCCGATGTTATTATCGCGCTGGCCCCCGCCATTTATCATCATCTAAAGTCCGGTGGGCATCTGGTGGCTTCCGGCATCATCCTCCCCCGAAAAGAGGAGGTCATCGCCGCATTGGAGACTGAGAGCATGGTCATCATTGAGGAGAAGGAACAGGATGGCTGGTGCGCTCTGCTAATGCAAAAAGCATAAGCCGTGCAGCAAATCGCCGCCTAAACGGCACTTACTATATAAATCACTTTACCGTGAACAAACGGAGGGAGAAACCATGAGCCAAAAAGAACATTCCCGCGCCCACCGCAGCCGCACCTATAAACGCGTGCGCGGCGTAATCCTGATTTTACTGGTACTGGGTATCATTTGGGGCGTTACCGCGTTGGTGCGCCATAATGCCGCACAGCCCGACCCCACCCCGGATCCCAATGCCGGTCAGCAGACCGGTACGACTGATGAAAAGCAGAACAATCAAACACCCGATCCTGATCCTGACCCCGAACCGACTCCCGATCCGGATCCGGAGCCAACCCCTGACCCCACTCCGGATCCCAAGCCCACTCCCGATCCGGAGCCTTCCGGCACCAACCTGAC
>ERZ1026780.546-NODE-546-length-29690-cov-17.255644_pt1 | contig 29690 bp, 25 predicted proteins | sample MGYA00380126_ERZ1026780 | MGnify/ENA primary metagenome ERZ1026780 (study PRJEB33269, sample SAMEA4719762) | human gut metagenome | biome: human-associated habitat; feature: organic feature; material: feces | place: Cameroon | collected 2013-10 ... | reverse complement strand
AAATTATTTTTTCTTGTGTTATACTAATGACGAAAGGAGTATGATTATGAGTTTTTCATTCCTCGCGGATATTAAATCTGCATTTGAATCATTTTTTGTTAGTCTTACAAGTTCGGTTTCATTCAACCTTATTTTTCTCGTAAGCCTGGGCTTAGAAGTATTTTTTATGGCATTGTTTGCAATCTTAAGCCGCTTCTCTTACGAAAGTAGAATGAGACGTTCACTTGACAAATTAAATCGTTGGCTTTTCAAGCATAAAAATCTTGATAAAGAAAATATTAAAGAATTCAACACAATGGTTAAAAAAGCGCCAAAGCGCTTAAATGTTAACTGGCAACAATACATACTCTATCGTGAAAAAGCACCATCAGAATATATGTCTGTTGACAATATTATCGAAAAACCTTTGCGCACAAGTTCATTTGCTGCAAACATCAAAAACATGACTTGGGTTTCACTTATTTGGGCTTTGTTCTCATTTGTAGTTTGCCTTTCATCGCAAAACTTTGGGGGAACAGTTATTGATGCAACAATGATTATCATTTCAATGGTAGCACCTATTCTTATCGGGCTTATGTGTATGATTACCGTTATGATTCTCAGAGCTAGAAAAAATGTCAACCTTGACGAACTTTACCAAAACCTTCACATTTTTGATAGATTTATAGACAACGCGTGCGTTGACCTTCCACCTTACATTGATTATTCACTTCTCTTCACAGCACAAGAAATTGACAAGGGAATCCCTGCACTTAGAGAATATCTCGAAAGCAGAGCAAGAAAAGAGAAAGAAGAATTTGATAAAATTGCTGAAGAAGAAAACACAACTTACGAAAAATACAATTTCGAAGAACTTGACATTGATGGACAAAACATTCTTGAAAGAGCGATGAAAGAATCAGAAGCATACCTTTCAAAGAAGAGCCAAACACTTGTTAAGATCAGCCAAATTGAAGAAACTCTTGAAACTTTAAAACGTAACTTTGCAAACGTTCAAAAAGATTTCCAAAAGAGCGTTCAAGTTTCAAAAGAAAACATGGAAATGCTCAGACGTCAACAAGAAGAAACCACAAGTCGTATCGAAAGTGGTGCAATCAGAAAACGTTTGAACGACGAAGTAACAAAACAAGAAAAACGTCAAGCCGATTACAACCAACAACAAGACCGTTATGCTGTTGAAAAGAGCGAATATGAAGAAGCTATGAAGAGCCTTTATGACGAACTTGACAGTGGCAAAAACAAGGTTGAAGAAGCGATGCTTTCAGAATACGAAACATTCTATGGCAAGATTTTCAATACTGCTGTGGAAGAAGCTGAAAACAAAGTTAAAGACAAAATTCAATCACTCACCGAAGCAAAAGCTGAAACTGAAGAAGATTTGACAATCAAAGAAGCTCAACTTAAACGTGTGATTGACGAAAACGAAACATTAAAAAGAAAACTTGGCATGGACTATGAAACAATTGAAATAGAAAGTGCAAAGTTGTCAGAAGTTCCTGAAGAAGAAAAGAAAGTTGAAGAAGAACCTGTTTCAAAACTTATCACTCCTGAACAAGTTGCTCAAAGCATAAAAGAAAAACAGGAAGAAAAACAAAGTAAAAACAAAAAACACACTGCAAATACTGAAGAAACAGAAGTTGCAGCCACTCCAGCTGAAGCTGTAGAAGAAGCAAAAGCTGAAGAAAAGCAACCTGAAAAGGTTGAAGAAATTGCTCCAGTAGAAAAAGTTGAGCCAGTAGTTGAAGAATATGTTCCTTCAGCAGCTCAAGAAGAGGAAGAAGAGACAGAAGAGGAAACTGCTGTTACAACACCTGTAGAAGAAGCTAAGCCTGCAGCCGAAGGCGCAAAACGTCGCGGCAGACCTAAGAAGGGCGAAGAGAAAACTATTGAAGAACTTGTAGCAAACAAACGTGGCCGCGGCAGACCTAGAAAGGCCGTTGAAGAAGTTGAAGCAGAACCTGCTGCTCCAAAAAAACGTGGAAGACCTGCAGGAACAACAAAAAAGCCTAAGGTTGAAGAGCCTGTTGGTGAAAAAAGAGGACGTGGAAGACCTAAAAAGGAAACAACAAACGAACTTAACAACATCAACAAAAAAATCGACGCCGAACAAAAACGTTTGGAAAACATGAAGGCAGACCTTGACAACAAAATTCAAAAAGCGATTGTCGATCTTGATGCTGAATCATCAAAAAAAGAAAGACGCGATGAAATTTTAAATGAAATCAGCGCTTTGAAAGAACAAGTTGAAAAGGCAAAACAAGAAAATGCCTCAGTTGAAATCGAAAAACTCAACGCTAAGATTGAAGGACTTCTTACAGAAATTCAAAACTTAAACGACTAAAAAAGACTCCGCAAACGCGGAGTTTTTTATTTTAATTTGACAATATAAGCCGAAGTTAAGCTTCGGTTTTTTTGTTATCTTTTTGTCATAAATTGGACAGGTCGTTCACAATATATATCGATATGAGTTCGTTTTGGGGTCTTGTGATTTTAGGGATTGTGCAGGGGCTGACAGAATTTTTGCCAGTCTCTTCAAGCGGGCATTTGGTGCTGCTCTCGTCGCTTTTTGGTATTGAAGACAGCCTTTTTGTCAGCATAATTTTGCATGTTGCTACGCTGCTGTCGGTTGTCGTTGTGTTAAGAAAAGAAGTCTGGCAGGTTGTTAGACATCCGTTTTCGGGAGTCGGAAAAAATGTGATAGTCGCCACTATTCCAACTTGTGTGATAGTGCTTGCACTTTATCCGTTTATCACCGAATCATTTGAAGGTGCGTTTCTTCCAATTTGCTTTTTAATTAGCGCAATTATGTTGATTTTTACGGATATTTTTATGAAAAAAAGCACTTCACCTTTGACAATTGAAGTCACCACAAAACAGGCGCTTATTATGGGCACGATTCAAGGACTTGCCACGTTGCCGGGAATATCGCGTTCGGGCTCGACCATCTGCGCGGGAGTTGTTAGCCACGGGGACAGAAAACAGGTTGCAAAATTTTCATTTTTGATGAGCCTGCCGGTTATTGTTTTGTCGATGTGCTTGGAAATTTTTAAATTTGTCAAGGGCGGCTGCGTACTGAATGTAAACATTGGCGGGCTTATTGTTGCGTTTGTTCTTGCATTTATTATCGGCGCGTTGTCAATAAAAGCGATGATTAAAATTACTTCTTCGTTAAATTTGAAGTGGTTTGGAGTTTATTTGATTGTGCTGTCAATCGCGACTTTGGTTTTGAAAGGAATTTGATATGAGTTTTTATTCGCAAAGTATAGCGGCTTGCTTTGAAAATGTTAAGTCTGGATTCAACGGGCTTAGCAGTGAAGATGCCGCGCTTCGAGCAGGAAAATTTAAAAGCGAGCGCATAGAAAAACAAAAACAAAGCAGTTTGTTTAAAAAATTTTTGATGCAGTTTGCAGATTTGATGATTATGATTTTGCTTGCATCTGCGCTGGTTTCTTTTATAATTGGCGCGATAAACCACACGTCAAGTGAAATTATTGATGGCGCAGTAATTTTGGCTATTGTGCTTATGAACGCTGTTTTTGGAATGCTGCAAGAAAACAAAGCTGAAAAATCGTTGCAAGCGCTTGAAAAGATGTCGCAGCCCGAAGCAGTGATTTTGAGAGATGGCAAACAAATTAAAGTCAAAACTGAAATGATTGTGCCTGGTGATGTAATTGTGCTTGAAGCGGGAACGATTTTGCCGGCGGATTGCAGACTGATTGAAAGTTCTTCGCTGTATGTTGACGAATCTTCGCTGACTGGTGAGAGCCATGCTGTAGAAAAAGATGCAAATTGCATTTGCAAAGAGTCGACGCCGCTTTCCGAGCGTAAAAACATGGTGTATAACGGCACAAATGTTGTTAAGGGGCGCGGGCTTGCGCTTGTTGTCAGCGTAGGAAAGTCGAGCGAACTGGGCAAGATTGCAGGCGCTCTTTCAAACACGAAAAAGGAATTGACGCCGCTTCAAAAGGGCATTAAAGACCTTGGCAAGATAATAACTTATTTGATTTTGGGAATGGCAGTTGTGACATTTATAATCGAAATAATTGCCAAGCACAACCCAATGGAAGCCTTTTTGACGGCGGTTGCAATTTCAGTTGCGGCGATTCCTGAAAGCATGCCGGCAGTCATAACAATCATAATGAGCCTTGGCGTGTCGCGACTTGCAAAACAGCGAGCGATTGTCAAGCATATGCATTCGGTTGAAACGTTGGGGTGTTGCGACGTTATTTGCTCGGATAAAACTGGAACAATAACTCAAAACAAGATGGAAATCAAGGCGATATATTGTGATAATAAACTCAGTTATTCGCGCTCAAACATTGGAAAAGATTTTCAGTTGCTGCTGTCGGCGATGGTGCTTTGCAATGATTGCTCGGTTTCAAAAAATGGATATATGGGCGACCCGACCGAAATTGCGCTTGTCAATTTTGCGAAAAAATATGGATATGACAAGACAATTTACGAGCAAAAAAGCAAGCGACTTTTTGACGTCCCGTTTGACTCAGAAAGAAAGCTCATGAGCACGATCAACATGTATGAAGGGCAAAAAACGGCGTTCGTCAAGGGCGCAGTCGATATGTTGCTTGCGCGATGCACAAAACTTCTTATCAGCGGCATCGAATTGGAACTTACTCCTGCAAGAAAAAACGAAATCTTGGCGGTCAATGCTGTGATGGCGTCAAAAGCGCTGAGAGTGCTTGGCTTTGCAGTAAAAAGCGTTGGAAGCAAAAATGGATACGATGAAAATCAACTGACTTTTGTGGGTCTTGTGGGCATGATGGACCCGCCAAGGCCTGAAGTTAAAAACGCCGTTAAAAAATGCCGCAAGGCGGGAATGCGTCCAATTATGATTACGGGAGACCATGCGGAAACCGCTTTTGCCGTGGCAAAAGAAATCGGGATTGTTTCGAAAAGAAGTGAAATTATGACCGGCGTTGAGATTGACGCGTTGAGCGATGAACAACTAAAAGAGCGATTGCGGTCCGTGAATGTTTTTGCAAGAGTCAGCCCTGACAATAAAACGCGAATCGTTGATGGTTTAAAGGGGCTTGGACACGTGGTGGCCATGACGGGCGATGGTGTCAACGATGCTGCCAGCATGAAAAAAGCAAGCATAGGTATAGGCATGGGTGTTACTGGAACGGACGTTGCAAAAGAAGTTGCCGACATCATAATCACAGACGATAATTTTGCAACGATTGTTGTTGCCGTGGAAGAAGGCAGAAAAGTATATAAAAACATACAAAAAACAGTCAAATTTTTGTTTTCTGCAAACATGGGAGAAATTTTAGCGTTGTTTTTTGCAACTCTTATCTTTCCGCAATACACGTTTTTGTTGCCGATTCAAATATTGTTTGTCAACTTGATCACCGATTCTTTGCCAGCTATTGCGCTGGGCGTTGAGCCTGCCGAACGTGACCTTATGGAAGAAAGGCCGCGGGAAAATGGGAAAGGGCTGTTCAGTGATGGCAACGGCTGGATGACGATTGTCATGGGATTTGTTCAAACGGCATTGACGATATCGTCTTTCTGCATTGGACTTTATATTTACGGCGAAGCAAGCGCTATGAGTATGGCCTTTTACACTTTGAATATAGTTCAATTTTTCTATCTCATTTCGATTCGAACAGAACAAAGCATTTTTAAATCAAATCCGTTTGCAAACAAATTCTGCAATATCGCCGTGCTGTTTGCGGGCGGGCTGCTGGCACTTATTGCTGCGACTCCGCTTCACAAAGTTTTGCGACTTGCCACGCTTACGGGATTTGAATGGTTGTGGATTTTGCTTGTGTCGATTGTTATGCTTGTGGCCAGCGAAATTTGCAAATATTTTCTTCGTCGCAAATCAAAAGGGAAAAGCAAAAAAATAAATAAAACAAAAAATATAAAATAGTGCGAAAAAAGTCGCACTTTTTTATTTAATTTGCAATAATTTCACTTAATAAAAATAAATAGTTTGATTTTTTGCAATATTGTGTTAAAATTTAACTATGCTTAAAGATATATTTTTGCAAAGCAATGAATTTGCAACTTTCTTAAAGTCGCTTAAACATTCTTCGGCATCACATAGTTATTTAATTGTCAGCAAAGATGCTTTTTCTGCAAACGAAATGGCATCGCTTTTTGCGCAAGCAATCTTGTGTGAAAAAATGTGTGGAGAGTGCGAAAACTGCAAGAAGGTGGAGGCGGGCAGCCACCCCGATATAAAGTTTTATCCAGAAGGCGCAAAACTTTTGGTTGATGACAGCAAAAAAATAGTTGAAGAAAGTTTTATTAAGCCTATATTTGCTGATAAAAAAATATTTATTATCACATCAGTTGATTTATCGACCGAAGAGGCTCAAAACAAACTTCTCAAATCTCTTGAAGAGCCAAACGATTGTGTTTATTATATTCTCACAACTTCAAACATCGAAAAGGTTCTGCCAACGATTCGTTCGCGTTGCAACAAAATTGAATTGCCACCAGTTTGTGAAGAGCAGATTTTGCCACTTTTGTCTGGCGACGAGCAAACCAAACTTTTAGCGGCACGACTTGGCGGCGGCTATATTTCGAAAAGTATTCAGTTAAGCAAAAAAGAAAATCTTAAAGATATCGCGCTTTTAGGGCTTGGAATTTTGGGAGAACTTGCTTCAAGTCGTGAGGCGATTAAATATGTAAAAAGAATTGTCGATATTAAAAGCGACATCTTGACAATGATTGAGGTTATGAATTTGGCGATCGAAGATGCTTTGATTTTAAAAACGCAAAAAAACGGAAAGATTTCGCTTGATATGTTTTGCGACAAGATTTCGATCATGGCAAACGATCTTTCAATCAAATGCTTGTCCAACTTGTGCTTAACGTTAAACAAAGCGGTTCGCGATTTGAGTTTTAATGTAAACCTGCCTCTTGTAGCGGATAATCTGGTTATGAATATTTTGGAGGTTAAATATCTATGCAAATAAATGTTGTTGGCGTTAGATTTCGCCATGGGCTTAGCACATATTCTTTCAGCCCAAATGGCTTGCAATTAAAAAAGGGCGATCAAGTTATTGTTGAAACCGAAAAGGGGAACGACCTTGTAAGAGTTGTGGAAGAAGAAAAGGTTATCGATCCAAGTGTGCTTGAAGAACCGCTCAAAAACGTGATAAGAATTGCTTCACAACAAGAAATTGAAGAAGCAGATAAAAATGATAAAAAGGCTGCGTCATATTTGCCAGAAATCAGAGAAATGGCAAAAAAGAGCGGTTTAGAGATGAAAATTGTTTCAGTTGAGGCAAATTATGACTTTTCGCGCATGACTGTAAACTTTACATCAGAAGGAAGGGTTGATTTTAGAAACTTTGCCAAAAAACTTGCAGAGCGATTTAAAACCAGAATTGAACTCCGTCAAATTGGGCCACGTGATGCTGTCAGATGTATGGGAGGGCTTGGCATATGTGGCAAAGAATGCTGCTGCAGTCAAGGCTATGGACTGTCGGATCATATTTCGATAAAGATGGCCAAAAACCAAAACTTGTCACTCAACCCAAATTCAATAAGTGGCGTATGTGGAAAACTTTTGTGCTGCCTTGCTTATGAAAACCAAGAATACGTTGACGCACTTAAAGAAATGCCTAAAGTTGGAATGATGGTGAAAACAAATGAAGGTATGGGAAAAGTTGTTTACAACGACTTGTTGTCGCGCAAAGTTAGTGTTAAGTTTGAAGATGATTCTACAAGCGAAATAAAGGAATATAATCTTGATGAAATTAAGTTTGAAAGAAAGTGAAAGGCTTGACGATTTGCAATTTGAAGGTTTAAAGATTGTGCAGGATCGAAATCTTTATTCGTTTACGTCTGATTCGGTGGTGCTGGCAAACTTTTTAAAAATTAAAAGGGGCGAAAATGCAGTCGAGATTGGCTCGGGAAGCGGAGTAATTTCTATTCTCGCGACTAAAAAAACAAATGTCAGCCACATAACTGCATTTGAATTGCAACAGCCACTTTATGAAATGTCGCTTAAAAGTTTGCAGTTGAATGGCATTAAAAATGTTGATGTGATAAACGATGATGTTTGCAACTTTAAAAAATATTTGTCGGTTGGAAGTGTTGATGTCGTCTTTTCAAATCCACCATACAAAAAAGAAGGTGCTGCTGCGAAAAACGAAAATGAAAGCAAGGCGATCGCAAGACATGAAAAATCACTGCCGATTGAAAAGCTTGTTAAGTGTGCTTCGGATATGTTAAAGTTTGGCGGCAGAGCATATTTTGTTTATGACGCCGATAGAAGTGCAGAAATGATTTATCATTTAATTTGCAATAATTTGCAGCCCAAACGCATGTTTTTTACAGAAAATGGCAGAAAAAAACCTATATTATTTGTTGTTGAGGCTGTAAAAGGCGGGAAGAGCGGAGTTAAAGTTCTTCCAAATCTTGTAACAAATGACAGCGACGGAAACTATATTCAAGAAATAAAAGACGGAATTTGGAGTAAATAAAAAGAGGCGAAAACCTCTTTTTTCTTTTTTGTTTTCCTTTTTACATTACGCGGCACAGCAGGCACGCGATGATTGCGCCTAAGATTGACGCTGCAAGTGCGCATGGAATCGCATAGTAAAGTTTTTTGACTTTGGTTTGCGAAAGATACACTGTCGTGACATAGAATATCGTTTCGCTACAACCCATGATGACTGATGCACAGCGCGATATATAACAGTCAGGTCCGAAGGCAGTGTAAACGTCATTTAAAAGCGCATACGAACCAGAACCCGTGAATGGACGAAGCAAAACAAGTTCACAAAGTTCGGGCGGAATCCCTAAAAACGAAAAGACAGGAGCGAGCAGCCTTGCCAAGAATTCGGTTATACCGCTCACGCGCAAAAGCGCAACCGCAATCATAATGCAAGCTATATATGGGAAGATGCTTACGGCAAGTTCGATTGCGCCTTTTGCACCTTTTACGAATGTGTCATATGTGTTGATTTTTTTGATATAAGCATAAATAAATAGACCAATAAACAAAATGGGGAGAATATATGCGCTCATTTTTTCGACCTCCGCCTTTTCCATCTTTTTGAGATGTTGTGGCACAAGATGACAAGTGAAATTGCAAAGATGGTGGTAATCAAAGTGGAGATGAGTGTTGGAAGAATGATGTCGGCGGGATTGGCGCTGCCGGCTGATGCACGCAGTCCTATCACTGTGCTTGGCAAAAGTTGAATCGATGTGGCGTTTACCACAATCAACATTATCATGGAATATGTGGCTTTGCCACTGCCGTCGTCCATCGCTTTCATTGCTTTTATGCCCATCGGTGTTGCGGCGTTGCCAAGGCCAAGGAGATTGGCAGACATATTTAAGGCTATCATTTTTTCAACTTCTTCATTGTCGACTTTGAAGAGTTTTTTTATTATGGGGCGCAAGAGTTTCGCAAGTTTTTTGCCTAGCCCGGACACTTCGACTATTTCAAGCAGGCCAAGCCATACCGCATAGACGGCGCAAAGTTCCAAGCAAAGTTTAAACGACGATGACGCTGCGCTTATCATTTCGTTTAAAGTGGCGGAGGGATCGACAAAAAGCAAGGTTATAAGAGAAACAACCATCATTAAAAACCAAATTTTATTCATATCTTAAATATATGTCTGCAAGGCATATTTCTTGACAAATTAAGGGGCTTGTGTTAGGCTTTTGGTATGTTTATAGATTCGCACGCACATATTTATGAAATAGATGCAAAAGCGGCAATAAAAAACGCCAAAGACGCACTTGTCGAGGCTATTATTTGTCCTGGGACAAATATTGATTCGTGTTTAAAAAGTGTGCAACTTGCCAAGGAAAACGACATTGTTTATGCGAGTGTAGGTTTTCATCCCGAAGATTTTGAAGTGCTTACAAAAGAAGATGAACAAAAACTGATTTCGCTTGCAAAAAACGAAAAGGTTGTTGCTATTGGCGAAATAGGGCTTGACTATCATTTTCGAAGTGACAACAAGGATTTTCAAAAGTATCTTTTTGTTAGACAACTAGAAATCGCGCATGACCTTAAAAAGCCTGTTGTTGTGCATGTGCGCGACGCTATGGAAGATGTTATTTCAATATTGCACGAACATAAAGATTTACTTGTCTATGGAGGTGTGATTCATTGTTTTGGCGGCGATGTTAATGACGCAAAAAGACTGCTTGATTTAGGATTGGATTTTACGTTTGGCGGCATTTGCACTTTTAAAAATTCAAAGACGATGAAAGACGTGATTCAGTTTTTACCTTTAGACAGAATTTTACTAGAAACGGACACACCATATCTTGCACCTGTGCCACTGAGAGGACAGGTAAACGAGCCTAAAAATGTTGTTTTGGTTGCCGAAAAAATTGCGGAATTAAAAAATATGAATATCGAAGAAATTGCAAAAATTACTACAAAAAATGCAAAAAGAGTGTTTAAAATATGAAAAATTTTAATTTTAAGAAAAAATTTGGTCAAAATTTCTTAACTGATAAAAACCTTTTGTCTTCAATCTGCGTCGATGCGGAGATTGGCTTTGGCGACCAGGTTTTAGAAATCGGCGCCGGTATGGGCGCTCTGACCGTTCCGCTTTGTGAAAGAGCGAGCAAAGTGGTGTCATATGAAATTGACAACGAACTTCAGCCACATTTGCTTGGGCTGGGACTTAAAAATTTAACTCTTCATTTTGAAGATGCTCTTGAAAAACCTTTAAGCGAAATTGAAAAAGATTTTGACGGGGAATACAAACTTGTAGCGAATTTGCCGTATTACATCACTTCGCCGCTTATCTTTAAATTTTTGGAAAGCAACAAACTGAAATCGCTGACAATTATGGTTCAAAAAGAAGTGGGCGACCGAATAGTTGCAAAACAGGGAAGCAAAGACTATGGCGTTCTTTCGCTTAGTTGTGCATATTTTGGACAAGCCAAAATCACGAGAAAAGTTCCAAGACAAATGTTTACGCCATCTCCTGATGTTGATTCGTGCATCGTTAGACTTGATATTGAACCAAATAAATATGACTTAGACAAACAAACCTATTTTAAATTGATTAAAACGGCATTTAAAAGCAGACGTAAGACACTGCTAAACAATCTGTCGGAAGGATTAAATGTGCCAAAGAACACTCTTTCTGGGCTTGATTTTGACCTTTCAAAAAGGGCGGAGCAACTTTCAATTGACGATTTTGTTAAGCTGGGGCATTTATTAAATAAACTTATCGGGGAGAAAAGCCATGATAAAAGATGAAATTTTAAAAAAGATTTATAAAGCGCGAGATATTTTACTTGTTGATAATTCCATTGATGCGGTTTATTATGTATTTGAAGACTTAATCAACTATATAGAAAAAAATTAAGTTCTTAGAAAAAATTGATTTAACTGCAATGTTTATGGGCAGTTATCGAATTTATCGAACAGCAAATTTGACCTAGCAAAATTTTTAACTCCGCAATTTCGTGCGGAGTTTTATTTTTGCAAAGCTCAATCGCGATCGCCGTTGACAAATACAACATTTGTGGCGATGTCATATGTTTCATGCTGTTATTTATGAAAAATCAAATAAAAATGTTTCCAAATTTGCAAAAATATGTTAAAATATTGCATAGATCATCGAGAGGAAAATATGAATTATAAAGAAGAATTTTTGGAGATTTTTTATGATATTGAGCGTGAAGGAAGCGATAAACTTTTAGATTGGCTTGAAAGAAGCGACTTTTTTACCGCGCCAGCATCAACCAATCGTCACAGTGCCGAAGAAGGCGGGCTTTGCAAACATTCGGTTTTTGTTTATAGACGTCTTGTAAAACTTCTTGAGTCAGAATATGGCAAAGATTGGCGCCAAACAGTTTCGGCTGAAACTGCGGCTATCGTTGCACTTTTGCATGATGTCTGCAAAGTAAATTGCTATATTTCTGATACCAGAAATGTTAAAGACGAAAATGGAGTTTGGCAAAAAATACCTTGCTATAAATTTGAAGATAGTTTGCCTTATGGGCACGGCGAAAAAAGTGTTTACATCATCAGTTCGTTCATAAAGCTTACTCGAGAAGAAGCAATGGCTATAAATTGGCACATGGGTGGGTTTGACGCAAGGGTGAAAGGCGGTTACTATGGGCTCCAAACAGCCTACTATAATTATCCACTCGCGCTTCTAGTGCATTTGGCGGATATTGAGGCTACATATTTAGACGAAACATGCTAAAAATAAGTTAAATTTTCTTTAAAAACAGGTATTGACAACAAGTAACAGTTGCGGTATAATATATACGAACATAAAGGAGGGTTTCGCAATGGAAACAACCACAGAAAAAACAACACCTACAGTAGAAGAAACAACACCTTCTATTTCATCTTTAATGGCTGAGGAACCAGCGACTGCAACAATCGAAGAAACAACTTCAGAAGTGGTTTCGGAAGCTGAAACCCCTGCTGCGAGTGAAGAACCAGCGCCAGTAGAACCTGCTGCAGAAGAAAAGCCTGCCGAAACTGAGGAAACTCCTTCGACATCAGAAGAAGCTGAACTTCCAAGCGGAATAGGGCATGAAGATATTGGCGGAACAAGCCATACCGCAGACACAATGCCATCAACAAAAACCAAGGGAAAAATCAAAAACAAATTATTTGTGACATTAGCTGCGGTTGTCGCACTTGTGGCGACTGCAGTCGCTACATTAACAGCGACATATGCTATTAAAAATAACAAAGCGATTGATAAAATTAATGCAACTGGTGGTGGAAATAATACTTCAACCGAAATACCTGCAAATAAGCAAGCAGAAACAATTGCAAAGGGTAAAAACACAGTTGATAGCGTTTTAGCGGGATATCCAGGATATACTAAAGAAGGAGAAAACTTCATTCAAAACAACGGAACATCAACAACTGTTTATTTTAAAATGAAAAACAAGACTAATGGCAAAAAAATTATTGTTCCTGTAATTGCCAGTGGAGTTGCTGCAGACACATTTGATGATTACTTTAAACAAGTGGGAGATTTTGGAGAAAACGGCGCCGCACTTCTTTCAATAGGAAATGTTTATGTATCAGTTGAGACTTACAAAGAAGCAAATCCAGTAAGTGTAGAGACTATTGATAGTATTGTTGCCAATGTAAACAAAGTTGTTGGTAAAGGAACGGTTTATGTAGGCGGCTCATCAAAACAAGTTAACTCGGGAATTAACATGACAACACGTTTTTATGTTGATGGGTTAGGCGATAAAATTGGATTTAGTGAGTATGTTAAAGAAAAAACAGCTGAAACTGAAAGTAAGTTTATAGAGAAAATGGATAGAGCAATGAAGGGCGGATATCCAAGTGGTAGATTTGCATTAGACAAAGACGTTTCACCTGAGATTGAGGCTAAAATTGCCGAAATTAACAAGCCAGCTATACAACCTACAACTCCAGCAGAAGGAGAGACAGGGACGGAAACTGAAGATCCTAATGCTTCAATTTAAGTTTTAAAATTAAAAACCTTAGATTAGTCTAAGGTTTTTTTTATTACATTTTTTGACTGTTTTAAGCAATGGGGCGATTTTGACAATAAAAAAGCGCGACTGTTAAGCCGCGTTTTTGGTGGAGAATATCGGAATCGAACCGATGACCTCCTGCTTGCAAGATTTATAAGGGTTGCTCTTTCCCTTTAAAATAAGGGCGTGTAGATGCTATCAGTTTTTTTCCCAAACTTTCCCAATGCTATTGAGCAAAAAACACTCTTTTCATAGAGTGTTTTTTTTAATATATTAAAAATGCTTAGCGCTCAAATTTTTATTTTTAATCGCAATTTGGTTTGATTTTGTAAAAAATTACCGTTTAACTAGCTATTTCTTCGTATAACCGTTCGATTTTAAAAGCTACGGGCCAACGTGGATAGGCAGATCCTGAAATCCATCTTGATACTTGAGACTCATTAACTCCCAATTCTAATGCAAGATCTCGTTGGCTGATTTTTTTAAAATTCATAATAACAGCTAGCTTATCTTTTAAATTTTCAATTTTTCTCGGCATTTTACTCCTTTGGTGAAAAAATTCGCAAGTTTTGCAAGTCGCGCCCTACGGGCGCAAAATCAGTCGATTTAGAACTTTTTTTACATGACCATATAGAATTTAAGGACAAGGTGATAATAGGCGAGTGTTGAGTAATAAAAGGCGCCACATCTAGGCACGCGAGGTAATAGGACGCGCAACTTGCACATCCTATTACTTATCTCGCGTGCCTTAATTGTTAGATTATGATTTTACTATGCCTTTTTTTGATGACAACGAACGCAACATTTTTTCTGCTTTATCTTTGCTCAACTGTTTATTATCAAAAACAGACATTTCAATAAGCTGATCAATACATTGATAGGCTGATCTATAAACACGTGAGTTATAAACCCATTCTTGACGACAACTTAAGTATATTGTCCCTTTATCAGAAGTGGTGACAGCTTGTCCTGTTTCTGAGTTGACTGTCGTAATATATTTAATTTGCAAAAAGCCACAAGCTTTCAAAAAACGATTGAACTTAACCATAAACGTTGAGAAAAGTTTTGATGAAATTTTTCCTTTGTTGGTAAAAAATACCTTTAGCTTTTTATACAACCAAGTTAAAAAAATTGGTTTCAAAACTTCTTTTTTGCCTTTGTAAACACGATTTTCAGCGACAACTCGTCGAACATCGATATAAATATTTTTATAATCCTGTTCTGTTCCGATCAATCGAACTTCGGCGAATTGGCGGTCGAAGCGACAAAAGTCAGCAACTGATAAAACAGTGTTATCGCCTTCTTGGCGCTTGCGTGCGCCATCAACAGATGTCATTGTCCCGATTTCATCAACAACACAATTAATTCTGTATGGAAGGCGTTTGCGCTGCGCTAAATGATTTAATTCTAGTTCATAGCAATACCTGCGGTATCTTTTAGAATAAATCGGGATATTGGCGCCTAAGCATGGAATGCCATTATTTTTTGAATAAAAATCAAATGCGTCTAAAATCTCTCGATCGTCATCTGTGAGTTTATAATCTGGATTAAGAGATTTGTTGAGAATGAGCCAGCGCTCGTATTTAATTTCTTCCCAGGCTTGCTTGGACATTTCGTAAACGCTCGCGACAGCGGTTAGACTTTTGCAGCTTCCAGGAGGGCCGGCAAAGATGGCCGCATGATTAACTGTTGAGGCTGTTTCTTCTCGCCATTGGTCGAACATTGTGCGACAATAAATCCATTTGCCAATTTTAATTAATGATACCGCAGATAAAGCAATAAACGGGGAGAAATAAAGTAAATACCATAAATTCCAATTGTTAACCGCCATAATTGGCACGATAATGACAATTGATAATGCTATGATAATCAGTGATCTGATCCAGATGTAATGGTGGGCAAAGTTTTCGATCGCTGGCAGTTTGTAAGATTTCAATTCTTTCATAATTACAACCCAAAGAATTCAGAAGGAATGCTATAGCTATAATTTGTAGAAGTATAATTCAAGTTGTCAAACGTAAAATTCACATTTGACCCCATTTTAGTCATAGTAATCGATGCTTTGTCTCTTCCCATATAATCAACCAAGCCGAGTGTATAACTCAATCCTGTTTTTTTCAGACTGGTGATATAATAAAATTCGTCAATTGATTTAAATGTTATATCGCTTCCTGTCAGCTCACCGGTAAAGAATATCAATTTCTCAGAATAAATCACGGCAAATTTTCCTGTGGTTTGTCTAAATGCCGGGCCTGTGATTTCATACAATGCTTCTTCGTTTATATCTTTTTTTAAATCATATGGAACAAACCCTGTAAACATTAATGCGTTTGGATTCGATAGTGAAATATTTATTTCAATTTGTGACCAATCAAATGCCAAAGCGCTTTCAACTGCATTAGCGAAAATTAAATTAGGGTAAGATTGGTCAGGCTCGCAAAAACCTTCTATCAATAATCGATAATTATTACAAGTCCCGCCGGGAAGAACAGCATAACCAGTTAATTCAACAGACTTATTAAATAAGTTCGGACAGGCAGCAACAAGCGTAGATTTTGAATCGACATATTTATATGATTCGAATGAAACGTCCTCATACTTATCAGCTAATGCTCCTACGTCTTTTAAAAATGAAACATAGTATGCAGGGTCTTGATAGAGTTTCCCGTCGTAATCAATAAACTGTGGAATTTCAACTTTAGTTAAAATCGGATCGACAAACTCCAACTGATTGCCTGTTACGACAACGTCAATCGCTCTATCAACAGTTTCAAAATCTAAATAGACATTGTAAATTCTACCGGTTTCAGTTTGAGTAATTTTATTTATAACATAATGCTCAAACGCATTATTGTTGTAATTTGTAATCTCATATTCGTTATAACAAGTTATTTGGCCGTCCTTCTCTTGACCAAAAGTTACAAGAATGTTTTCTTCTCCAATCAATACAACCATTTTGTTTAAAAACAATGAGCCTTCTTGACCCGCTTCTTCGTCACAGGCATAAGCCTCAAGCCAAGTTGATGTTTGTTCATCATGCTTAATATTAGAAATCACATCTGACGGATCGTCATATAATTGTTCATTTTCAGCCTTGTTGCTGTCCGAGGCTTTAATATTGTTGATCCAACAATAGGCTCCCAAGCCTACAGAAAATGACATGATAAGAATAATCAGTGTAATAAATATTTTTTTCATAATCACACCTCATACTTGCCAATGAATGTTGGAATTACCGAACGAGTAAAAGGCTTATCTGCGTAGCGATATCCCTCTTGAAATGTAAGTTCATCGCCGGAAATTGTTAATTGATATTCAGTAGGCGCAGACAAATCTTCTTTAAAAGTAATTATCCTATCAGAACCTGAAACAGTAGTTTTCGTAATAAATTCAACAGAAAAAGGCCCACCTAAATAACGATCTTTATTATTAGGATCGATAATATCGTAACTACTTAAAACACCGTCCTTCATCATACATTCAGCAATGGCTAAACGATTGTCTGATGTAAACAATACACATTTGTAATCATATGCCTGAGATGCAGATTCACGAGCATAACATTCCACCCAACGGAACTCTTCAGGTTCATTAGAATCGTCTTTTATTTGCTCACTGTTTGAATTGTCGACGTTATTTTTTAAATAATCAAACCAACAATATCCTCCGAATGCGACAACGCCTAGTGTGAGAATAATCAAAAACGAGATTAACAATTTTTTCAAAATATCGACCTCCTAGTAAGAAAGTTTAAATGTAGGAATGGTATAATTAACTGTTGAGGCGATATTATCAGCTTCTCCCTGGTAACCAGAGATTGTTGTTTGGTAATTCAAAGTTGCATTTGCTGAAAGATAATCGAAAGTTGTATCAGTATTGACTTTAAGACCATGTTTTGACAAATCGACGTTGTAAGCTTCTGATGATCCGGCCTTGATTCCATTTTCTACACATACTTTGTATAAAGCTTTAAAGCAAATGTAGGCTTCTTTAGTAAAATTGTATCGTGTTGTTTCGATTGTGTTTTTGCTTTTATCAGCGGCTTTGTAAATGACGTTTGCAGTAACAAAACCTTCGCTAGTAAAGAGAGAATCGACTTGAGCAATATTGCTGCAGAGTTGCAACGGCATGTAGGTTGTTGTTGCCCCATTGCTTAATTTAACGTTTGAAGGCAATTTTACTTTTTGAATGCCAAAGTGCGCTTCTGCCCATGTTAAGTAAATATTATCTTCTTCCAATTTTAATCCATATGTTATTTTAATTGGTTCAGAAGAGATATAGTTGCCAGACAAGTCATATTTATTAACATACGTCGAGACTTGAATCGAGCCTAATATGTCAGATGTTTTTTTCGGGAACTTGCCTATTGCGTATGTGCCAGGGGCTGCAATATTAAATTTAAAGAAATGGTCTTGGCTGAGACTCGCCGCCCAACTTTGGCACTCGAAATAATCAGGGAAGCCTTCGTAATAAGTGTAACCAGATGTATTGGCTGTTAATGTGTAAGTTGTTAAATCTGCGAGATTGTCCTTATTTGTTAACGATGGATTAACTTCAACATCCACATCTTGACCTTTATCAATAACATCAGTTTGAAGCGTTTCGTTAGTTTTATCGATGGTTACTATTTCGGTTTTAGTTCCCTGGTTTTTTGTGAAATACTTATAGATGCCATAACCAGCACCTACAAGTAACACAATGAATAGGATTAATCCTATAATTTGTAATGCTTTTTTCATTTTTTCTCCTTATTTAATTATTAAATTTTTTATAGATTCTAAATTTTCTTTGCTGAAAAGTTTTATGATCCAATCATGTATTGTGGGGCTAGTAAAAAATAGAATCAGAATAACACTGGAAACAAACAATAAGAACCAAAGAAAACTTTTCACATCGTCACCTCCTTTTACCCTGTCTCATCAGTTGCAGTGGGGTAGTCTTCTGCAAGACCTGGCATGTCGCCAGGTTTCGACAAATAATATGCGCTTATACGAAATAACAAACTCTCAAACTTAGAGAATTAACTGTGCGGCGGTTTCGGCTACTTGCTTGGTTCCGGAAATTGCTTCTTTAACAGAAGGAACTCCGAAGTAAAGACCTAAGAACACTGCAAGACCACCGATTGCCAATCCGCAGACAATGGACAATCCAATTTTCCAACCTCTGGATAGACCGTTGCCTTTATGAAATCTTTTGCGTTTAGACAATGTATAATCACCTCCTTATTTATTTTCGAGTTGACAAGTTCATGCGCTTGTCTGCCCGACGAAACCGCTAACGCGGTTTTTTATTCAATCGTTCTTCAAACGATGCGAAGTGTCTTGATTGACGCAATTTATACTCTATAAGTGTTGAATGATTTTTTAAAACGGCAGCGAGAATATAATAGTCAAGAGACGTTATTTCCTGAGATCGATCTTCGAGTTCTTTGAATAAGCTACCAAGCTTGCCGGCGTCGAAAACCTCCACTAAGATTTCGATTGTTTTTTCGTTCACTTTGAAGCCGCTTATCCACTTGCCGATAAATTCGTTTGTGAAGTAAGCTTTAGCAACAGTTCTTACGATAAGGTTCCAAACAGGCGTTTCTTTAATAGCTTTAAAGCCTAAATATTTTTCAGACTGACGTTGGTTGATTACATCGATTATTTCGCGTTCGCTTTTGAAAAAGCTTGAACCGGATTTAATGTAAATGCGACGTTTACCATTTTCAAAAACTGTATAGATGAAATTGTTTATTTCTAAATCTTTGAGCCAAACAGTAATTGATCTTTCGGACGTGGAATAGAGTTCTGAAAAGTAGCTGTTTTTCGCGTCACAAAAACCACGTGAGTTGGATAGGGCTGAGATCTCGCCATACATCAGCTTTTCGCTAGGTGTTAATTTGTCGCTGTATCGCACATCTGCAGGGATTACGGCGAAGTATGTTGGCGCTCTCATTTTTTAGCCTCGTAAAATGTAGTGTCACAAATTAAAATTGGTGATGAGTTGTTTGATAGCCCGAATATTTGAGCGCGCTGTCCTGCACTTAGCGCTGCTTGGAATAACTTGAATGCGTCAGATAGAGCCGAATATAATACTCCCATCGTATGATTTTCTGGAGTAGTTACTGATGTTAAAAATGCAGTCTTCACGCTTCACCTCTCATTTTGGCAGAGTTATAAATGCGTAAAGACTGCATTTGACATGCTTTAATCCCTCTAGAATCGCACCAGTCACGATAAGCAATTATTGTTTCAAAGCCTTTCATGTTACCTCCTATGCAACTTTTTTTCCAGTATACGCTACAAAAAGTGGCATTGTCAACAAAAATGCAACATTTTTTCTAAAAAAGTTTTTTTATGAATAAAAATAGTTTCGTTTTTCTATCATGATTTAATATAAATTGCAGAGGGGGCGAACCATGAAACAATTAAAAACACTTATGAAACAAAAAAAACTAACCCAGCAAAATTTAGCAGAAACGTTAAATTTATCGCGGGCTAGTATTTATAAATATTTAGAAGGGAAGGCTGAACCGAATATTGAAACTTTAATTAATTTGGCGGACTTGTTTGGTGTAACAGTAGATTATTTGATTGGGCATCAAACAAAGGCAGGGTTGCCGATCGAGCTCTATTCACAAACTCAGCAGCAAGTAATAGGTTTGGTTAAGGATTTGAGCGATGAACAGTGCTTTAAATTACTAGGTTACATTGAAGGTATGAAAAATCAAGAATTCAATCCAGTAACATGGGATGACTTGTATGCAGGGAAAAAGAATAATGATCAAATTTTATAGAGATAGAACTGTCTCTCATGCGCGCGCGATTTGATTAAATTATCTTATTCTTAATATTTATTTTTAAATTTTATTTTTTTATAAAATAAAATCTAGGGGCGAAATAAACTTCTAGTGTGGAGAAAAAATCTTCGGGTGAAATAAACTTCACCCCTTGTGGATAACTAAGGAGATAAAATGAATGACAATATAAAAAACTCTTGAAGAAATGGCTATGGCTGGTAAATATATTTCTCAGAACGCTTTAAAAATTTCAGGATATTTCGACGGCCAAAATGCGCGCTGGGAACTTCAGCGCAGCAACATTGTCGTATTTAGTGGGGGAAAGAAAACGGTAGCATCTGATTTAGAAGAAAAAGGAGAATCAGATGTGGAATTAGAAATAATAAAAAAAGTAAAACGAGATGAAGTTAGGCGCCATATACGCAGAAAACAAAATGGAACTTATGAATTTCGTATTAGAGAAAATGGAAAAAATTATTCGAAATCGAATAAAGATGTTGAAAAACTGATTGATATTGTTCTCAGCAACAAATATAAACCAAGAAAAGTTTCTGGCATCAGTGTTGCAGAATTTATAACAACATATACCAAGCTGTATCGTCAAGGACAATATTCAGACAAAACTAAAGAGGAGTTTGCAAATAAGGTAAGACATGTTGTTAAAGGTTTTGGACAACAAGACATCACGAAGGTAAAAACTGAAGATGTTCAGAACTTGATTAACTCCATAAAGGGTGACGTGATCAGAAAAAAGGTATTTTACTTGCTTAAATCGGTTTTTGATAAAGCGGTTGCTTTAGGGAAAATAAAAAAGGATCCGACAGTTGCTGTAATTTTGCCTTATGTGAAAACTAAAACAAAGCGCAAAGGTCTTTTGTTTCAAGATCAAATTGCGCTTGTGCGGGCGTTAGATAATTATGATACTGATTTTAAAAAATTCGTGTTAGCTTCGCTTGTCTTAGGAACTAGAGCTGAAGAAACGTGTAATTTGAGACTTAGTGACATCGATTTTAAAACGCGTGTGATTACTATTCATGGAACCAAAACAGAAAATGCGGAAAGATCATTCATTATATCTCAGGCAATGATTGATTTGTTAAAGCAGAACGTAACGGGAGAGAAGATCTTTTTGCATTTGAAAAACTCTTATTATCATAGACTAAAAAGATTGTATGCGAAACTCGGCATCGCAAATATGAATGTTCACTCATTGAGGCATACATGTTCTGCGAATTTATGTTTGCTGAAAATGCCAGATAAAGAACGGCAACAAAGATTAGGGCATAGCTCTATTGTGATCACCAATAATGTTTACACCTGGCTGCAAGTGGGGATCACAAAAAAGGATGTGGAAAATCTTTACGGGCTTTTATATTAAAGGGGTATAGCAATTATTTTCCCAAAACATTTCCCAATTTGGTAAAAAATTATGGAAAAAAAGAAAACCGCAATCAACATTTTGTTGTTGCGGTATTCCAATTAATACTAATGGTGGAGAATATCGGAATCGAACCGATGACCTCCTGCTTGCAAGGCAGGCGCTCTAGCCAGCTGAGCTAATCCCCCTTAAATGCTTTGTAAGAATACCATAATTATTTTAACTTGTCAATCACTTTTAATTATTTTTTATAAAAAAATTTTTGCGACACTTTTTGGATAAAGTCTTTTAATATATTTAATATATTTATATTTATTCCATTGAAAAATCTGTTGTTTTTTGCATTTTATTTTGTTATAATGTAAAAAATAATATCTAACATTGTGCTTGTTTTTCAAAAAATTTTATAAGGAGAAAAGGTGAACGGAATAGTCTCGCTTTTAGGCGCCGGTTTTTGGACAAAACTTACAGACTTCATCACTGGAATATTTGCGGTTATTCCTCAGTTTATCTATTTCTTTTATACCTGTGTAGCAAGCGTTTTAGATGCATTTCAATATTTGCTTAGAAAACTCGCTGGACTTGACTCTTATTATATTAACGGAGTTAAAAACGACGGTGACATTTTGACAAGATTCGTAAATGGTGTTCTTGGGCTTGATGGAAGTTATTCGGCACTGAACACTGTTTTTTGGTCGATGATGCTTTTTGGAGTTATCTTGCTTATTCTTGGCGTCATCATTTCTATGATTAGGGCGCATTACAATTATGATGAAAAGAAATCGCGACCTTCGCATATAATTGGCAAGGCACTAAAAAACATCGCAACTATGGCAATCGTTCCAATTGTTACAATTTTAGGTGTTTATCTTGCAAACATATTCTTAAAAACTCTTGATACCATCACGGCGTCTTCGTCAGTTGGCACAACCGAACAGGCCTTCGCGTCTTCGGAAGGAAATTATAAAACCGTATTCGTAGAACAAAAAGATGAATGGGGGCAACCTACATATGCTTCTTATGACTTTTTCGGTTCCAGCGCGCCAACAGGGAATGTGACAATTTCTGGTATTTTGTTTAAAGCTGCGGCAAACAACTGCAACCGTGTTCGATATGGCGCATATTCGGCAGCCGATGGCGGAGCAAGTTTAGATCCATCTGATGGTAAATGGTCCGACTGTGGTATTTTTAACTCCACTCTATCTTCACCGGCAGAACAAAAAGAAGCGGTGGCATATATGATTGACTATGCTTTTGCAAACAACTTAAGACTTAATGAAAGAAAGACCGCAAGCATTTTAAAAGAAGAAAGTTTGTTGCTGGTAAGTTCGTTTAAATATCTGCAAAGCCGCGTTTGGTATGCCGGAACAATTCAATTTAAATCGTTTTCAAAATATAATGTAGGTTTGGTTTGGTATTACTATAATCTGTGGCAATTTAATTTTTTAATAGCATTTATTGGTATAACAATCGCTATCACTTTTTTAAGTAATATTGTTTTTGGTCTTGTTGTAAGACTTTTGGAGTGCACCGCATTGCTGATATGTTTAGGACCTGTTGTGGGAATGGGGCCTTTAGAGGATGGAAAAGCTTTCGGACAATGGAAGCAAAATTTTGTTGGCGATGTTATGATGGCTTATGGCGCCATATTGGGAATGAACCTGATGTTTATGATGTTGCCTCACATTCAGTCGATAACATTCTTCAATAATTCGATGCTGAATGCAATAATGGATATGGTAATTATTATAACCTGTCTATTAGCAGTAAAGCAAACGATTGCATTGATATCTAGTTTTGTTGGTGGGAAGGATGCATATTCTGCTGGAAGCGAACTCAAAAAAGAAGTAGGTAAAGCTTCTGGCGTGAGTGCGGAAAAATTGTCAGGGGCAGCTGTAGTAGCGGTAAAAGTAGCCAAATTATTACCAGGTGTTGGCGCTGCAGCAAAAGCGGCAGAAAGCACAGTTAAAAAGATTCATCAAAACAATCTGAGAAGAGCAGTGATGAAACAACAAGAAGAGGGTTCAGCAAAAGTATCTCAAAAAATTCATGACGAACTTAAAGCCGACGAAATAGAAAAGAAAAAACAAGAAAAAGAAGAACTTGAAAGAGAAATTGAAGATAGTAATAAAGGTGAAAATTCAGAAGAAACCACAAAGAAAGCAGATGAACTTGAAAATGAAGCTAATGCAACAGATGTAGAGGCAGATGAAGAAGAAAAAGAATCGGATAAATCAACAGCACACTTTAATATGTTCCTAGGTGGAACTACTACACATGGAAGTGAAAAATTTGGTGAAGACAGTAAGTTGGCAGCTCAACTGAAAAAAGAATATTTGAAAGACATCAATAAAAAAGGTGCCACCAGTGCTGATCGAAAGACGTTGCAACGAGAATATGTTGAAAAATTTAAACAACAAAACTCTCATGCCCAAAAGGCAAACTCTTTGCGAAATGAAGCAAGCGAAAAACATACTGAAGCGGCAAAATATAGAAAAACAGCTGCAGCACAACAGCGAATTGAACAATTAGACAACGAGATTGAAACAATGTCTGACGCTGGCTATGTGATGGATGGATATGAAATTAAAAAATCTCATATGCCTAAATCATTTTTATCTCAAAACTCAATTGATTCGATTATTAAATTTGGTGGAGAAACTATTAAGGCGTTTGGATCTATCACCGGTTTTGATAAAGCAATTGAATCATTAGGTAAAGAAACCAAAGCAATAGACAATGGGCATATAATTCTTAAAGATTTTGCACAAAAGCTTGGAGTTCAAGCTAGTCAACTTCAAAGTAAAACTTTCCAAACCCAAAAAGAACAAGAGAGTCAAAGCAAAGGCTCACAACAACAAAAACTTGTTGTTAAAGGCGGCGAAGAAGAAGGAAAAGAAATGTATAAAGCTGTCTTAAAATTAGAAAAAGCGCTTAGGAATCAAAATAAAATAGATTAAAAAAATATAAAAGGAGGTAAATTATGGCAAATTTAAGTATGCTTGGCGGAGTAATGGACAAACTTGCTAATATAATTAGCGGCTTTTTTGCCATAATTCCTCAACTTATGTATTTTCTTTACACATCTATAGGCAGCTTGTTGGATTTATTTCAATTTGTGTTTAGAAAAATTGCTGGTCTTGATGTTTATTATGTCAACGGCACTGAAAAGACGGGTGACTTTGTAATTGAACTTATTGAAGGTATATTAGGAATCAACAAGAACTATTCAGCCTTAAACACAGTTTTTTGGTCAATGGTAATTTTTGGTGTTATCGTGTTGATAATTATGACAATTCTGACGATTATCAAAGCGCACTATAATTATGATGCTAAAAAATCTCAACCATCTTACATTTTAAAAACGACTTTAAAATCGCTGGCCACAATGGTGATTATTCCATTGACTGCTATGTTTGGACTATATCTTGGCTCTGTATTATTCACCGCATTAGATACAATCACAACGCCTGTTTCGGAGTCGTCTCTTGATGATTATTATGAGCGTGAAGCAATTGAAAACTTTGCGCACGGGACAGCATCTAAAGATGGGAAAAGAAAAGTGTATTCTTCATATGATATGTTTGGAGCTAAAGAATGGTCGAATACGCCAACATTTTCTGGTATTTTATTTAAAGTTTGTGTAAACAATGCGAATCGTGTTAGAAATGGTGAGTATACTGTTCGATCAAATGCATGGGATAATGCAGGCGTATTCTTTGTTGAAAACGAATCAATGTCACAAGAGGCCACAAAAGAAAAAGTATCCCAACAGATAGACTATGCTTTTTCAAACACACTATCGCTTGTTACAAGCAAAACGATAGAATTAAGCGGAAAAAACGAAGCGGAAGCAGCAATTGCATCATCATTGACGTTTGGACCTAGTGCGGTTTTTGCTGCAGGATTGATAAATGTTGATCATTTTTCGAAGTTTAATGTGGGGTTAGTGTGGTATTATTATAATCTATGGACTTTTAATTATATTGTCGGATTTTTAGCTGTGGCTATCTGCTTGGCATTGTTTGGGAATATACTATTTGGTCTTCTGGTTAGATTCTTAGTCTTGTCAATTATGTTTTTAATTTATCCGCCAATTGTAGGGATAACTCCATTTGATGAGGGAAATGCAACGAAAACGTGGAAGAAGAAGTTTATGTCATATATTCTTTCAGCCTACACAGGTGTTATTTCAATAAACATTTTATTCTTAATTATGCCATTAATTTTTTCTATTTCATTCTTCAATAACGCATTTTTAGATGGAATTTTTCAAATGATAGTTTTAATTGCAGGGCTTTCAATGGTTAAAAGGTTTATTTCGTTGGTTTCAGGTTTTGTTGGTGCTGAAAACATTGACGAAATGGGTGGTGCCATGAAAAAAGAATCGTCTAAACCAGTGCAAAAAGGTATAGGAAATGCGGTTAAGGTTGGAGCTGTTTCTATCTCAGCCCGACAAATGGTTAAATCAATAAAGACTGATTATAAAAATTCTGATATGTATGCAAGGTCTGCAATTAAGCGACAAATGGCAAAGCGAGGAGACAAGATTAAGAGAAAAGATGTTACACCAGAACAAATTAAAAAGTATAGATTGCAAATGGCACAAAAACTTAAAAATAAATTTGATAAGACTCAAGCCATTTCTGCAAAATTTGAAAAAATTGGTGGAATCGCTAATAAAGCGCTTGAAAGCGATATTGGAAAAATTATCTTTTCTCGTTTTGGCATTCCGGTTGATTCTGTTCTTGAAAGTGAATACACTGAAGTTGAAAAAAGAGATAAAGACGGAAATGTAGTTACAGACGAAAAAGGAAATGTAGTTACAGAGAAAGTGCTTTTCAAGAAGGATAAGAAAGGCAATATATTAAATGGTAAAGATGGCAAACCTATCATTATTAAGAAGAAAAAATCAGGATTAAAAAATATAAGTGATGGCATCGTTGATATTAGTAATGTTGCGTTTAAAGCAGTAGGAGAAATTTCAGGAATAAAAGGACTTGTTTCTTCGCAATCTTCTGCAATTAACACCGGAAAAGAAAAATTGAATGATCTTGCAAAAGCCATTGGTGTGCAAGGTAAAAATAAAGGCGGGGCATTATTTAAAACTGAAAAGATGAAAGCGGAAGAAGAGGAAGAAGCAGCTCTTGAATCCTCCGTTTTAAGTTTTGAAGTTAGTCCTGATGAATCAGCAAAGACTCTTGAAAAAATCAATGAATTAGTAAAGAGGATTAAAAGTTAAAAGAAATAGTAGAAAAAGCCAAATATTGTTGATTTTGAAATGATATTTTGATATAATCAAAAAGAAAGGAGAAGCAATGCAAACACTAGGCATGTTGTTAGCAAAGGGATGGTTCCAAAAAGTTACAGATTTTGTGCTTGGCTTTTTTGCGTTTATACCCCAAATTATATACTTTTTATATTCTTCAATTGCATCGCTTCTTGATCTTTTACAATATTTGGTTAGAAAACTTGCAGGGCTTGATGGTTATTACGTTAATGGAGTTGCGCAAGAAGGAGATATTGTAACTGACTTTTTAAAGGGAATTGTTGGGATTGATAAATCTCCCGCGTATTCTTCGATAGCAACTGTATTTTGGTCGCTTGTGATATTTGGCGTAATTTTACTGGTTCTTTCTACAATAGTCTCTATTATCAAAGCACATTACAACTATGATGCAAACAAATCGCATCCTATGACGATTTTGCGCGGAGCATTGAAATCGGTTGCGACAATGGCCATTGTCCCAATCGTTGCAATATTTGGAGTTTATCTTACACAAATTCTTCTTAGGTCATTAGATGAAATAACTTCACCAACCACAGGCAGTGCATTGGCCGGCATTTATGAAGCCAATGCAGTAAATAAGTTTGCCAGTGACGATGATGGGACTTATACAAGCTATGACTATTTTTCTGCAGGGGGCTATACTAAAACATCTACATTTTCTGGTATGTTGTTTAAAGTTTCGGCTTATGGCTGCAATCGTGTAAGGACAGGTTATTTTACCGCTACAACAAATGAAAATGAAAAGGGGACATGGGACAATATGGGTGTGTTCTATGCTTCTAGTGGTTCGGCAAATCAACACGAGGTAATTGCGGCGCAAATTGACTACGCCTTTGCAAACAATTTAAAGCTTAAAGAGACATATTCAAAAGTTGAAATTGAAAACACAAGCGAAGCGAATGCGCTGGGACCATCTCTTAGATTTGGATATAGTGCGACATTACAAGCCGGTTTGCATAATGTAAAAAGTTTTTCTAAATATAATATAGGTTTGGTATTTTATTATTACAATTTGTGGTCGTTCAATGCAATTATTGGTTTTGCTGGGGCGTGTATTACTGCAGTTATGCTTGGAAACATAATATTTGGACTTATGGCAAGATTGTTGCAGGTAGTTGCGTTATTTATCGTTTATCCAGCATTTATTGGAATTATGCCTTTGGATGACGGGAATGGATTTACCCAATGGAGAAAACAATTTACCAGTGATATTTTAATGGCATTCGGCGCGGTTGTGGGAATGAATATATTCTTCTTAATTTTACCTTTCTTTAATACAATATCTTTCTTCAACGAGGCGTTCCTAGATGGTATTGTAAATATGATAATTGTTATCGCGGGTCTCACTCTTGTTAAAAAATTTATCAAACTTGTATCAGGGTTTATTGGGGCATCTGACGCAAATGAAGTTGGGCAATCGACGCGCCAAGATGTAACTGCATCCGCAATTAAAGGTGTTGTTGGCACACTGGGCGCAGGAGCCCTTGGTGTCACAGCTGCAAAACCTATCGTGAGTGGAGCAAAAGCTGGAGGTAAAGCCGCGGCAAAAGGCGCTAAGAAAGTTGGCGGCAAAATTGCGAACAAGATTGCGAACACTAATGCTGGAAAATTAATGGCTCAAAAGGCAGCAGCAAGCAAACAAGCTAGAGATGACAGAAAATACAACAGAATGGTTGGTAAAAAGGGTAATGCAGCAGTTTCTGATGAGGAAAGAAAAGCATTTGCTCAGCTTATGAAGCTTGATAATAAAGAGAGAAAAGCTATTATAAAAATGTCGGGTGTAAATAAAAGAACGGCAAGCAGTGCTAATTTCAGCACTTTAAGTAATGAACTTGGATTAAAAGGAACGGATAAATCAAAGAAGAAATTTGAACAACATACTCAAAATACATTTAATAGAAAACAAAAAGCTACTGATAGAAAATTCAAATTAGCTAAAAATATTGGTTCGATTCTTGGCCAAGATACGTCAAAATACAAAGCGGGATCTGTGAGCATGGATGATCAGGGCAATATAACTCAAACCAAAGGAACGGGAGTATTTAAGGGTGTTGGGCAAGCGCTTCTTGATATAAGCAAATCAACAGTTAAGACAGTTGGTGAATTAACAGGAGCATCTGCAGCTTGGAAAAAACTTGGTGACTCTGGCGCTGTGGATAAGGCAAAAGAGAATCTTACCACACTATTCGGCATTAATCCTTCAGGGGATTTTGCAAAGGCAACAGGACTTCAAACTAAAAAGAGCAAGGACGATGCGGAAAAAGCAGACTTGAAAAATTTGAGAGAAGCACAACTTAAAGAGCAACAAGCAATTGCTAAGAATACGGAAGACACTAAAAAGGCCATTGAAGAACTTGCCAAAAAACTTACAAGCAGTTCCAACAAAAAGATTTAACAAATAAAAAAAGAAAGCTGAATATGGCTTTCTTTTTTTTTGTTTTATGTTATGCCCGCTCAAGTGTTTGGCTGCGCGCGGGCTCTCTTATACTTATATGTAATAATATATTCTATATATAATACATATAAAAAAGGGCAGGATGATACGGTGGAGAGATACAGTGGAGATAATGCGGCGGAGAGATACGAAACGTGATAGAGATTGTGAAGAGTTGTCATTTGTTTCGCTAAGATTTTTGTGGCGGCTATAAAAAAGGTTTTGAGTTTCAGAAAAAAGTTTGCGAATTTTGGTGAAATATAAAATTTTTTTGAAAAAGTTTAAAAAACTTTTTAAAAATTTTTAGTCAAAAAATGTCCAAAAAGTGCCGAAAAACAGGCAATTTTGTGAACACGTGGCGGGGTTGTGG
>ERZ1026780.543-NODE-543-length-29769-cov-17.987884_pt1 | contig 29769 bp, 30 predicted proteins | sample MGYA00380126_ERZ1026780 | MGnify/ENA primary metagenome ERZ1026780 (study PRJEB33269, sample SAMEA4719762) | human gut metagenome | biome: human-associated habitat; feature: organic feature; material: feces | place: Cameroon | collected 2013-10 ... | reverse complement strand
CATATCACACGAGAAAGCCGAGCAGATTCGTGCACGCATTGTCTGCACGCCCGCTGAAAGTGCAAGGCGGGGATTAACACATATGCGAAGCATGTGTGTTGGCGTCGCCGAGACGGGGCATCGTGGATAAAGTAAGTGCGCTGACGGAACAAAGCGATAAGCATTATAGGCACCTCATCCGTCAGCCTATGGCTGCCACCTTTCTCGCTGTGGCTCGGTCACGCTCGGGTTCTGACAGCCCTCAGGGCTGTCATTCATTCCCCTCACGCCGCTTCGCTACCCACTGGAGAAGGCTTATCAAGCCCATTTGCACAGACCGCCTACACTATTTTGCAATGTGATGTTTGAAAAGTAATTATCTTTTATGCATGCGCCTTTTTGTTTTGAAAAAATCAGCATCTCACCAGCCTTCTCCAGTGGGAGAAGGTGGCGCGGTTTACCGCGACGGATGAGGTGTTACTATATATGCATTGCCAAAATAAATTCCATCCCGCTATGTTCGCACCCAAATTTTAGTAAAAAACAAGCGGCGAATGCCGCTTGTTTTTCATATATTCACCTTTCACACATCACTCCGCCTGATGGCGCAGGTCATGCGCGGCGAGCGCGGCGCCGCCGAAAGCGACAAAATATCCCGCCACATAGATAAGCGAATTGAGGCAGGTTTTGCCCAACTCCTGAATATACGCGCCATCGATAATGAAGTTTGCGAAAACGGAAACAATCATCACGGCAAAATATGCCGTATATATGCAGAGCGCGGGCGTTTTCGGCAGAACAGAGGCTTTTATATCGCATTTATCGCGCAGGAAAATCACCTTTATCACGAGCGCGATAACGGCAAGCAGACCCACGCAAAGCAGATTCACCGTAAATGTGGTCATATCCGTCATGAAATAGTCCTGCATCTCTTCCGCATCAAGCTTATGAGAAATCGTAAGATGACGAATCAGAAATTGCAGAAAGGGGGTTGTCGGATAAACGACAGCCATGAGCAGGGAAGAAAGAATTATCTGCTTTTTGCCCGCGAACATGAGAAGCATCGCAAAAATGCCCATAGCAAAATAAAAGGCAAAATCCATGACAAAAAACGAGGCGCTGTAAAAAAAGCTCCATGCTTGTGCCATAAATGTCGGCAAATCAAAATAAAACATACGGAGAAGACAGGCGATGAGTGTAAAAAGGCTTGTCGCGCCGAGAGGAATCACTGTTGTAAAAAGAATTATTTTTTTATTTCGCATTTTATTTACCCTGAAAAAAGCCTGCTCCCGCAGGTTTGTTATTGAGATAATTTTATCATACATACCGCTTTTTGTGAACAGAAAAAATGTAAAAGTAATGTAAATTATAAAAATCGCCCCCATTTCGCATTGACAGAAAGCGGTAAAAATAATATAATAAGAAGGAAATATGCTATTCCGAAAGGACAAGCCTTATGAAGCAGATAAATGAAATTGTCAAAAAGCATGACAAGCCGATACTGACAAAAGAAGATGTTCCCTATCATGCCACACTTGTTTTCAATGCCGGAGTGGCAAAATATCAGGGCAAATATGTCATGGTTTTCCGCAATGATTACGGCGAGTGGGGAAATACGCGCTTCAAAGGCACAAATCTCGGACTTGCCACAAGCGATGACGGCATAAAATGGACTGTTGCCGACAAACCGATACTCGGCTCCGACAATCTCCCGCAGGGACTTGATATAAATGATGAAATCCGCCGCATTTATGACCCGCGCCTGACGGTTATCGACGGGCGCATATATATGTGCTTTGCCGTCGATACGGCGCACGGTATATGCGGCGGTATTGCCGTAACGGAGGATTTCGAGCATTTTGAAGCGCTCTGCATCTCCGCTCCCGACAACAGAAATATGGTTCTTTTTCCGGAAAAAATCGGCGGCAGATATGTCCGCCTTGAGCGTCCCATGCCCATTTATTCGAGAGGGAGAGACAGATTTGATGTGTATTTGTCGTCATCACCCGATATGAAATACTGGGGAGAAACAAAATTTGTCATGGGTGTTGAAAATGTGCCCTTTGCAAATGACAAGATAGGTCCCGGTGCGCCGCCCGTCAGGACAAAATACGGCTGGCTCACGACAATCCATGCCGTTGACCGCGATGATTCACGCGGCAAAAACGGTTGGGAACCGAAATGGACAAAGCGTTATCATGCCGGCATAGCTTTGCTTGATGCGGAAAATCCGCATAAGGTGCTCGGCATTTATGACAAGCCGATAATAACGCCCGACCTGCCTTGGGAAACGGACGACGGTTTCCGTACACATGTAATATTCCCCGGCGGCATGATACTCGAAAAAACAGGAGAGGTAAAAATTTATTACGGCGCTTCGGATACGGTGGAATGTCTTGCCACAGCCGACGCGGACGAGCTTGCCGCGCTTTGCCTCGGAAAATAAACCTTTTTTGAAGGACACATTATAAAAATGAAATATTATCCGCATATAAAGCGAATACTTGATTTTGTATTCTCGCTTTTGTTTATCGTTATTCTTTTTCCGCTGTTACTGATTGTAGCACTGATACTCATTTTTACATCGGGTGCGCCTGTTATCTTCACGCAGAAAAGAATCGGAAAAGGCGGCAAGCCTTTTATGATATACAAATTCCGCACAATGAAAAGTCATGCGCCCGAGCTTCCCTCGCGTGACCTGCCCGATGACGAATATGTTTCACGCTTCGGCAGATTTCTGCGCCGCACGGGTATAGATGAGCTCCCTCAGCTTATCAATATAATCAAAGGTGATATGAGCATCGTTGGTCCGCGTCCTCTTATAGTGGATGAAAAGGAGATACATGCCCTGCGCATGAGTCTCGGCGTATACAAAGCCGCACCCGGGCTGACGGGGCTTTCACAGATAAGCTGCGACAAAATTACCTCTCTTGAGGAAAAGGCGGAATGCGACGCAAAATATACAGACAAGATCACCTTCGCGGGAGATATGAAAATTTTCTTCGCGACGGTCGGGAAAATGTTTTCCTCCGATGGTATAAAAGAAAATATAAAATGATGTAAAACGAAAAGAACCCGCGAGGGTTCTTTTTGTGTGCAGTTTTTTGAAAATTTTTAAACTTACCGCAGCGTGTCGTCAGAGCGCCGAGCAATACAAAATAAAATCCAAGTATAGCCAACAGAAAAAGCAAAAAATATGTACTCTATCCCGTCAGCGCACAAACTAAATTCACGCTGCCCCGTCTCGGCGACGCCAACACACATGCTTCGCATATGTGTTAATTCCCCTACCATGCGGGTCGTCGATGGCGCCGACCCCTACAAGATAAAGTCCAAGTACAGCCAATAGAAAAAAATAAAAAGCGCGCTCTTCATTCCGTCAACGCACGGACTTCCCAATTTTCGCACCCAAACTTGAACCGCGAGGTTCGCCATAGCCTGACATGGCACAGCAGTGAATCCGAGTCGGCGCTTGAGCGTTTCGAACCTGTAGCCATGGCTATGCTATAGCGGGACGGTCGGGGCACTTTGTTCGCACTGGTCGCCGCGAGGCGACAGAAGGAGTTTAAAAGAGGAATACTTTCCTCTTTTTGTCCTTTTCGTTCTTTTCGGACAAGCGAAAAGAACACTAACAGAAAACTTTCTTCAAGTTTCTTCGCGGGCGAACGATGTTCGCCCCTACAAGATAAAGCCACAAATTATGTCAGCAACCAAAATAAAAGATATATGCCCATCCTCTTTTTCTTTTGCCATCGCCGCCGCAAAAGAAAAAGCTATCAAAAAGAAAAGCGCCGATGAAGAGCTTTCGCACTCTGCGGAGCGCGACAAGGACGACTTGCCCTTGACCCAGCCGCCTTTTGAAAAAGGCGGGCGAAAACTTTTGTGTGGCGGGTGAAAACTTTAATTATGGTGCGCTAAAACTTCATTATAGTGCGCGAAAACTATGATTTCGACAATAAAAACGGCATCGCTCGGATGCCGTTTTTATTATTTTTCCGGTGCCGCTTTTTCCACCGCAAAGAGGAATCTATCCGCCTCATCGGTCGTATTGAAGACAGAAAAGCTTGCGCGGACGGCATCGCCGCCGGTGCCGAGCGTTTTATGCGCAAAAGGCGAGCAGTGCATCCCCGAGCGAGTGCAGATTCCGCGTTCGGCAAGCTCCGCCGCGATGGCGGAAGCACTTCGCCTTGCAGAGGTGAAAAGCACGGTGCTTCCGTTTTCGGCAGACGGGAGAAACACTCTGACATCGGGTATGGAGAGCAGTCCGTCGCGCACCCTGCGATAAATTGCGTTTTCATGCTCGCGGATGGCGGCTGTTGTCTTTGCCCTGACAAATTTCAGTCCCTCGCCCAGTCCCACGATGCATTGCGTGGCAGGCGTTCCCGCCTCATATGATTCGGGCGTGTCATGTCCCATATCCATTTCCGCGGAATTTATCCCATTTCCGCCGAAAACAGTCGGCGCAAGGAGCGAAAAATCAAAGTCATCGGCAAAAATCGCCGCGCCGCTCCCCTGCGGTCCGTACAGTCCCTTATGACCCGGCACACAAAGCACGGAAATATTGTTTTCCTTTATATTTATATCATAAATTCCCGCGCTCTGTGCCGCATCGACGATATAAATTATCCCGTGCTTTTTGCAAAGAGCACCGATTTTTGATATCGGCAGAAGATGCGGACAGATATTTGATGCATGCAGAGTCACGATAACGCGTGTATAAGGTGTTATTTTCTCTTCTATATTGCGTATCACTTCGTCGTCATTGCAGAGCGCATTGAATATCCCGTATGTGATAATGCCTTTTTCGGCAAGTGCGGTGACGGGGCGTGCGACGCTGTTATGTTCCAGATTTGAAATCAGAACATGATCGCGTCGCCGCAGAATACCACCGAGCGCAAGATTTATCGCATGAGTGGTATTCATTGTGAAAATAACATTTTCGGGCTTTGATATACCGAAAAATTCTGCCATATTCATGCGGCAATCATATATTGCCTCTGCGGCACGCATGGATATTTTATGTCCGCTCCTGCCGGGATTTCCGCAGTATTCCCGCATACAGCGCAGCATTTCACGCATAACGGAAGGCGGCTTCTGAAAGGTTGTGGCGGCATTGTCAAAATATATCATAAAATTCCTCTTGAAATCAAAAAATAATATCGGCTTTATTCAAAGCCCGAAAAGTCTCACAAAATCACTATTCCGCCATATGATATTCCCGCCTCGGCAAGAATATCAAGTGCGGCATTCACCTTGAAAAATTCAATTTCCACTCCCGCACTGCAACCTCTAGGACTTTGCCCCGGAAGTAATTTTACCGTTTTTGCTTTTATGCCCTTTCTGTTTAATAATCGTGCCGCTTTTATTGCCATGGTGGGCGAATTTATTGTTATAACACGACGATTCATTTTGTCTCCGTATATGCTTGGGTAAAGCATATTTTTCATTTTTTCTTGCGGAAAAATCTTCTTCCGCTACTCTATTATATGCCGTGGTATTTGCTTTTGCCCAAAGAAAAAAATTGCTTTATTTTCCCACTTATAAAAAGTGCAAAGCTTCAGATAATAAGACCAGAACAAACGACATAAGTCATTTGTTCGGTAGTGTTCGCCCGAACAATGGCAAAGCGGCAAAAAGAAACAGCGCCATCCCGAGCCTGTAAAGCAAAGGAGGGAAAAGCTTCGGAAATATCCGATGAAAGCTGTTTTGACAGGCGTGGCGCTGTTACTCTCGGGGAATGCAAAAAAAGTTTATGTTGATTTTCAAAATTTGAGGAGAAAATAAAAATGGCAAGCAAGAAGAATATTGTCCCCGAGGCAAAGGAAGCTCTCAATAAGTTTAAGATGGAAGCTGCAAACGAAGTCGGCGTTAACCTCAAGCAGGGTTACAATGGCGACCTCACATCCAAGCAGGCAGGTTCTGTAGGCGGTCAGATGGTTAACAATATGAACCCCGTACGAACTATGAAATTCGACCGTCACAACAGAATATCACAGGGACACAAAATAACCGTAAGGTATTCGTTTTTCCTTACCGTATAAGACATTCAGAACATCAGTACATCAGTACATAATTTCGGATTGTTGCCGGAGTATAAATCCCTTGTTTGTGCATATACTGATTATGGGAGAAAATCCCGCCGGGGAAATGAAATATTTTTTCGATAAATGGTATTGCATTTTTCTCAGAATTATGGTATAATACAAACGAAGGCAACGGGCTGGTCTTCGGACCCGGGTCCACCTGCGGCGGGGATGTTCCCCGCCATTTTCTTTGAAAGGAGTGTAAATGATGAGCGAACTCAGCATATTCGTTGACGAATCGGGCGATTTCGGCACATACGAGCCTCATGCGCCGTTTTATTTGTTTACACTCGTATTTCATGACCAACGCAACTCAATTGAAGCTCAGATAAGACATTTGGAACACGGACTTGCAGACATTGGTTTTGATGTGAAGCATTGTTTCCATGCCGGTCCCATTATACGCCGCGAAGAAGATTATCAAAATCTTTCAATCACAGAGCGCAGAAAGTGCCTTAACCGTATCCTGACATTCGCTAAAAATCGCTGTCCTGACGAACAGCGATTTTCTTTTATTCTTTTATCATTGTGAAAAAGCAGAAAAGAGCAGCCGAGAAACCGAGGGAAACCACGGTATAGTCGGTTGATATTATTCCTGCCATGTTGCATACGCAGACTGCAGTCATTACACCGGCGGAAAGAATCCGAATTAGTTCACTTTTGACGGTTGACAGAAATGTCGGCGGCGGTTCCGACTCTGCTATCTTCTGTTCGACCGGTAAACCGAGCAGGTCGACAAGTTTCTCCAAATGTTCCCCGCATGGCATAGACAAGCCACGCTCCCATTTTGAAACCGCTTTTCCCGATATACCGAGCATCGCACCAAGTTCTGATTGCGTCAACCCGCGTTCTTTCCTTTTTTGCAATATCAGATTGCTTATATTATCCATATCAACCTCCGTAAACTGTTTGGTTGAATATAGTATTGACCAAATTAAATGAAAATCTGCAGAATTGATTGATGCAACGATATTTGACGCGCATAAATGGTCAGTTATCGGGGCACATTTTTACAAAGTTAAGATTTATACCCTGATAACTTGACAAATCAATATATAAGTCCACCTTTTTTCAGACCTCAGCCCAATCGATGAACACATAAAGATAATAATCCTCAAGAGTTGCCGGAACATTTGCTACCGTTTCCGTCGGTTTGATACCGGAAAGAACCCGCAGGCTGTTTTGCAAACCTGCGGGTTCTTTGTTGATGTGTTTTGCTGAAGTTGTTTTCAGCTGCGGAGGAAAATTTATAAGCTTATGTCGTGGCATCCGGCAAAAGAACCTGAACCCCGAACATATCAATGTCTTCAAAAAATTCCACCATTCCATTGTAATCAGAGGCAATTTTCTTTATTATCTTTGTACCGTAGCCATGCGAATGCCCGTCATGCTTTGTCGAACACAGCTCCCTGTTGCCTTGCAAAACGGAATTGTTTGTTGTATTTTTGCAAATGATTACTCTGTTTGAATTCTGGCGCATAAAGAAAAGCTCGATCCTTTTTTCATTTGCCTGCCTTGTGGCATCAACTGCATTATCGATGATATTTCCGAGCAGACATGCAAGATCGGTTTCCTTTATATCCGATAAATCTCCTATCGAGCCTGATATGACAACCTGAGTATCATCGAGCGAACCCAACTTTGTATTGATTATATAATCTATTACTTTGTTGTCGGAGATAATCAGCTTTCCCATGTGATCGATATCGGGTAGCAATTCGCTTATGTAATCTTTGCAGCCTTCAATTTCTCCATTCTCCAAGTGCCCGCTTATTATTGTCAGGTGTTGCTTCATATCATGGCGAATTTTTTTGATATCGTCCCATATAATCCGGGCATCGTTGAGTCTTGAGTTTTCAAATGCTATTTTTTCTTCCAGAAGCCTGAGTTCATATTTGTCCTGAAGAAGCTTTTGAATCTGAAATATCAAAACATACAGTATTATGTTTACAACCACAAAAGAAATCGAGATAATCAGAACATCATTTCTTGCATCGGTACCGCTCATGATATGAATTGCGGTTCCGAGCCCAAGAATAGTTGTAAGGGAAAAGACAAATGTCAGAATTCCGTTTTTCAGGTCAATATCCCTGTCCGCTTTGAAAATGAACAATACCAATTTCAGGACAGCAAACAAAGCTACCTTATGAATAAGGACATAGATATACCGGACAGTTGCGTCCGATCCCTGCATGAGCTCGCCGATATTCGTGACCGCAAGGGACATTATCGCATATAAAAGACTGCTCAGAAGCACTATGGCAATCTCAAAAATTATGCCCGATAAAATTCCCCTCAGATAATGCTTATCTGAAACAATAATGCCGTATGCGATATACATAATCAGAAAAATTATAGTTGACAGCAGATTAAATCCGGATAAAACATGGTCGCTGAATACAGTATAGGCAAAAAGTATAATTATTGCGGGAAGAAAGAATTTGTTTTTCCGGATATTTATCGGCGAATGATTGAATTTTGTTATGAAATACACGCCCAGTATGCTGTCAAAAAGTGACATGGCATTTTCGAAAATAATATTCATCCTTTTGTAACCCTTTTTCTTATAAACTGCATATAGGACTGTCTGAAATCCGGCATCCGGCGTTTGCTTATATCTATGCGTTTTCCGTTTTTCATTTTAATAAAGCCTTCATTGCTGTAGCTTTCAATTTGCTCTTCATTTACGATAAAAGCGGCATGAACTCTGAAAAAATCATAATTTTGTATTCTTTTTTCAATATTTTCCATCGTCCCGCGGCACCTGTATATTCTGCCGGATGTGGTATGTATCAGAAAATAGTTTTTATCGCCCTCGAAGAAAGTGATATCATTGATTCTTATTATTTGCTCTCCGTCGGTTGTGATAAAGCTCATGGTTTCATTATCGAGCACCAGCTTATTTATGACTTTTTGCAATGTCGGGTCGAGCTCCTGCCCGAGATGAGCTTTTCTTAAGAATCGAAAAGGGGAATATTCGAAAGAACTGTAAACAAAATCCTCATAAGCGGATACAAATATTATAATAATTTCGGGATGCGTTTTGCAAAGCTTTTCCGCGAGTGTAAATCCGTTCATCTCCGGCATATCAATATCGAGGAAAAGTACATTGAAAGATTTGGACCGGAGATATTCGAGCACATCGAATCCGGAGCCGAATGTCGGCAACATTGTATATTCAATGCGTTCCGGCAATTCCTTGTCGCAGAATAATTTTATTCTTTTTGACAAAGCCTGCGCAAACCGAGGATTATCATCACATACTGCAAATGTTAGCATAGCTTCTCCAAAATTTGTTTATTTATTGTAATTATAATATAGATATAACCGATTGTCAATATTGATAAAAACAAAACAGCAGGTTGAGGCTTTCCTGCTGTTTTGTTTTTTTCTTATTTTGCAATTTTCTTTAAAGCCGCAGGCTCTTTGGGCTGATATGTATTCCAATTGGAAGCAGCACCATGCGCCGATATCGCAACCCTTTTTGAAATGCCGAAAATGAGTTTTGCTATGATTTCTTTCATGACATGTTCTCCCTTCTTCCGCGATTTTTTAACTCTCTTGTTTTTTTGCCGTAATAACAATATCACATTTTTATATCATTATTTTGAAACAGGGATATATAGACAAAAAATGGGATAATCGGTCTGTATGAGAACGCATATATCCCAAATTTTAATATTTTATACCAAAATGATTTATTTGCCGGAACTTAAAATATACTGTTAACAGAATTTAATTTGGGCGGTAAAGTAAGATGAAGAAACAACCCACAAATCAATATTTAAATAGTCTTATTGACTCGATAAATCAAAAACGGATTATAAGCATAAAAGAATTCGGGAAGGCTGATATATATAAAGAATCAAGTACAGACCCGACAGATGACTGGTATGAAAAAATCATTGAGTGTGTAAACGGTAATCCGCCTTCTTTTTGTGTGAAAAAAATAATCGTAAAGCAATGCGATGAAAAAATAATATCGATAGACTATATATATGCGAAATCTTCGGATGAATTTTTTCAATTTGTCATAAGCGTTGAAGACATTGCTGATGGATAATTATTGATTTTCTTCGGAAATTTTATTTTCGGCAATCGAAAATTTTTTATGAAAGTATGGAATCAGCATAAGAATTATAATGATGGAATCGGTATAGAAAATCATATTGCCTATCACCTTATATTGATATATCAATGCCCCTGTAATATTCAATATGACAAATACAAAACATCCGATGATTTTGTTTTTCACTCTTGATGACTTTGACAAAGGTTTGTACGGACTCTCAATCGGACCAATCAATAAAATTATCGCAGCGCCGACAATCGATAATAAAGTGAAGCAGTACATATTCGGTGATGTATGAATCGACAGAATTTGTGAAACAAAATAAAAAGCTATCGTAAATAATTGACATTTTAAAAATGTGTTGGCATGAAAGCCGCCGGTAAATCGCCTCACGAGTATAAATACAGCCAGAAATGCTATTGACGACAAAATATGCCCGCTTATGGCGCCGACTGTCAATATTATTGATGTTGAGAAAATAAATGACAAGATCAATTCAAGTCCGTAAATACATACATCTCGCATTTCTTCATCTGCCGAAAAGTAAATGCTGATTTTGTCGTAAAGAAAAGCAGCAATTTTGTGACTCATTTTTGATGCTCCGGATTTTTTTATTTTATAATATACCAAGCTGTTCATAAAAATATGAAATCGGGATAAACGGCGATATTATGGGATATAAAGTTGCTTTTTCTGACACTTATCCCTTAAATTGCCCATTTTGTCCCATTTTATTATGATGAGAAAAAGTTGTGATATAATCAAGCCAAAAAAAGAATGCGGTATATAGATATGTGATGATATACTGCAGTCGGGAAGCAACATTGCTCAGGTATGGGAGAAGGATAACATCAATGCTTAACACTACAGACAAAAACCCGAATTTTTATGTGGATATCTCAAAATATTATAATCATTCTGTTTATGAAAACTATGAGTGTCGGGGAATATCCTGCTTTTTTCTGACAGAGAAACTGCAGGGGCTTATTTCGTGTCCGGAGTGTGAATTCAAGATATTTTCTTCGGCTCGGAATGATAATATAAAATGTGATGGACAAAAAATATTTATTTCCCCGCTGAAAATAAAAAAGATTGCTTTTTTGGGATACAGTGAATACGGAACCGTAAAAGATGCTTTTATTTTGCATACGGCGACATCATCAATAAAAGAAGAGTTTGTTTTCAAAACTTATCAGACCAATAATTTTCAAGGCATTGACGACAGCGAAATAAATAAAAAAAGCATCCCTGTCCGGTGCTTGCGCGGAAGCGACGGACAGCTACATAATATATACTCATGGATTGTGAATATATCGTGCATGGAAGAGATAACACATATAGAACTTCCGATAAACCTGCCCCTTCATATTATGGCAATTACGCTGATTACACAATGACAGAATACGAGGAGGAATTCATGTATCCCGACAGGATAATCAATAATAAAGAAAATTTTGAATACTTTATCAAAATGTTTTCCGAATATCGAGCCGATGACGACATGAATCGCGAGCCTTTTGTATATTACAATGCGGAGAACGACCCGGGATTAAGTGAATTGTACAGCAGATATAATCTGAAATCGTACACGAACAAGCAGACATTTAAAACAGCATTGTTTTTTATGACATGGGTTTGCAACAGGCTTTATTTCAAGGAGCTTTCCGAATATGATGGGAGACAAAATGCAACGGAAATATTGAATTTCTGTAAAAAAAATAAAGTGACGGTCAACTGCCTGTGCCATGCTACTGTTTTATCGGAATTTTTGTTGGCCCTCAACTATAAGGTCAAGAAAATATTTGCATTGCCTTTTGATTTGCTGCCTAATGAAAATCATGTTATATTAGGTGTTTTTATGCCTGATCTGAATAAATGGGTGATGCTTGACCCATCTGTGTGCAGTTATTTGACGGATTGTAACGATACGCCGCTTTCTGTCAGGGAAATACGCGAAAATTTGGTTTGTAAAAATAAAATGTATATAAAAAGCGAAAATGAAATTTATAATTATTTTCATTCCCAAAATGAAGCATTGATTGATACGGATGTCGAAAATTGCTATATGGCATATCTGTATAAAGATTTTTTTCGTTTTATAGCGGATAGGTTTCAGCATAGCGACAGCATAGATACAAGCGATGTTCTGATGCTGCTGCCTGTCAGATATCTGAAACCCGATATTATAATAGATAATTATGCAGGCAAAAAAGGAAAAATCCGCACAACAAATGCGGCAGATTATTTCTGGGGATAAAAGGAGAATGATTTATGAAATATAAGAAATCGATGTTTAACTATATTGCAGATGATACCGAAGGCGTTCGGCTTTATAATTCATTGCAGGGAAGCGAAAGTCTGATTCTGGCTAAAGGCGACAGCGCAATGCTTGTGAAAGAAATCTTAAAATCAGATTTTACATGTGATAAAAATGCGGATACAAAGGAATATCGCCTTCTTCGGGAAAAAGGTTACATTGTTCCGGAGTATGTTGATGAGAGCCTTTTAAGAGAGCGCAAGCTTATGGATATTGTAAATTACAGTAAACTATACCTTGTGATTATGCCTACAGAACAATGTAATTTCAGGTGTGAATACTGCTATGAAACTCACGAAAAAGGAAAGATGAGCAAAGAAACCCAAGATGCTTTAATAAGATATGTACAGAAAAATATATACAGATATACCGGATTGAATGTCGGATGGTTTGGCGGTGAGCCTCTCGAAGCACTTGATGTGATTGAGTATTTGTCTCAAAATTTCATGAAAATATGCAAAGTTGCCAAAAAGCCATATAAAGCCGGTATGACGACAAACGCCTACAACCTTGACGAGAAAACATTCAGAAAATTGTATGGTTTGAATGTTCTTGAATATCAGATCAGCATTGATGGGTTAAGAGATACGCACGATTCTCTGCGAAAGCTTGCCGACGGAAGCGGGTCATTTGATACTATAATTTCCAATATCAAAGCTATTCGGAACATATCCGATATCAGGTTTTTCAATGTCGATATCAGGACTAATTTTACCAAAACAATCGCTGCGCGTCTGGACGAGTATCTGGATTACTACAGCAATTTGATTGGCGGAGATTCTCGCTTCAGCATCCAAATAAATAAAGCCAGCGACTGGGGTGGGGAAACGGTTGCAAATATAAAGGACGACTTATTTGAAACCGCAGAGGAATATGTTAATCTTTGCAGGGAAATTGCAAAAAACAAGAAAAATATAAATTTCTCCTCTCAAATTGACGAGCTTGACGCAGGCAGTTTCAAATGCTATGCGGCAAGAAAGAATTCATACTGTATTGGCTCCGACGCCAGGGTTTATAAATGCACCGAGAAATTTGATATGGCAGAAAACAATATTGGTGTATTGAAGCCAAACGGAGATATGGAGATAAACAAATATTATGAATCTCTGTGGATTGCAACAAATTATTATGCCGACAAAGACAAGTGCCGCCGGTGCTCATACAGCGGATGCTGTCTGTATAGTCCCTGTCCCAAAAATACGGTTGAAGCAACCGGACATGTACCATGCTGCCCAAGAAATAAGCATGGTATTGATTCAACTTTACGACTTATAGACGATGATCGGTTTACCGTTATTGAATAAAGGAGAAGTAAGATATGAACGATACAATCAAGATAGTATGCGAAGCTTTGGAGGATATCGGAATATGTGCCGATTTTGATATTTCCGATTTGCTTATAAATGACCTTGATTTGAGAGACTATATCCCTGATTCAATTACATATATTTATTTCATTATGTCTTTGGAAGATAGGATGGGGGTCGTTTTCCCGGATCAGGCGATTATTTTCGAGCAGATGAGCTCGATAAAAGGCTTAGCCAAAGCAATTGAAGCGATGCGCGATGCTGAGACTTCAATATAGCGGATTTCAGAAATAAATATATCAATCTGTAAATAAAAAATAAGGAGGTGAAATTATGAAAAAAGTTACGCTTGTAAAAAAGAACAGCCGCAAAGTTGATTATAAACTTGTTAAGTTATATAACAGCGCGGAAACCGGAAAAACTAACAATTGTACATGCGATAAATGTAAATGTGATAAATGTGTATGCGATAAATGCAGTTGCTGATAGCTTCTCTGAAAACCGTAAATGCGTTTACAACCGATGAGTCGATAAATCAAATACAGATTGGTATATTTATATACATTTAAGCAGGAATTTAAAATATGGACAGAATAAAAGTGGTTATTGTGGATAGCGGGCTTCGGGAAGAGCTGATTTTTAAAGGAAATCCGGATTGCGTAGCGGTTTCGGATATTGAAAATAATTTTGTAATTGACAGCACACCCGCATCGTACGGACATGGAACGGCGATTTATTCGATAATCAGGCGCGAAGCTGATAATGCGGAAATTTACAATATAAAGGTCAAAAATATCGAAAACGGAATTACCGATGACGATTTAATATATGTTTTAGACTATATTTACGATAATATTCCGGCGGATATTATTAATCTGAGCCTCGGGACATGTAGCCGTGACAACAAGCGAAAACTGTTTGAGTCATGTAAAAAACTGACTGATAAAGGAGTAACTATTGTTTCTGCTTTCGATAATACCGGAATGATTACATATCCCGCAGCTTTTCCTAATGTGATAGGCGTCATTTCCGATGAGCGATGCAGAACTGTCGGTGATTACATATATTATGGCTCCGATGTTGTAAACATCGGGGCAAAAGGAAGCATGCAGAGGGTTGAGTGGATAAATCCTCCTAAAATTTATTTGAGCGGAAACAGCCTGGCATGTGCTCATGTGACCGCACAGGTAATAAAATTTTATTTATCGGGAATTAAAAATTTTTCCGATATCTTATCGGAATTCCGAATAATTTCAAAAGTAAAATGCATTGGTTACGAAGAAAAAATTCCGGAAAACAATAAAATTCCGTTTAATATAAATAAGGCTGCGGTATATCCGTTCAATAAAGAGATGCACAGCCTGATTCGTTTTTCAGAATTGCTTGATTTTGAGATTATAGATGTATACGATTCAAAGTACTCCGCAACGGTTGGTATGTCAACAAATAAACTGATGAAAAGTGAAGAGTGCGTGAATCATACTGTCAGGAATATATCCGAGATTGATTGGAATTCTTTCGACACGCTTATTATCGGACATATTCAAAAATTATCAGGACTTGCAAGTCTTGCGGTCTCCAAGGATGAGCTCATAAGCGAAGCCATAAAAAATAATAAAAAAATATATATGTTCGACGATTGTGGCTTTTCCGGGAAAGCGCCGGATGTTTTTTATCCGCGAGTTTTATCTCAAGATGTAATTCATTTTCCGGGCGGAATGCTATATTCCGTTAATAAGCCTGTTGTGGGCGTTTTCGGGACGAGCTCATCACAGGGAAAATTCACATTGCAATTGGAGCTGAGGAAAAGATTTATTGCTTCCGGATACAAAATAGGGCAAATTGGAACAGAGCCGCAATCGCTTCTGTTCGGAATGGATTGTTGCTTCCCTGTCGGATATAATTCTACGGTACAGATAAGCGGTCATGATGTCATAAGCTATATAAATTACAATATATCAAAAATGTGTGATCTCGAAAAAGAGATCATTATAGGCGGAGGGCAAGCCGGCGTTCTGAATTACGGAGAGTCAAATTTACAGCAGTATAATGTTAATTTCTATGATTTTTTTTGCGGTTTAAATCCTGATATCGTGGTGTTTTGTGTTAATCCGTATGATCCTGTTGATTTTATCAAGAGAAATATAACATTTCTGGAGTCTGTCAATTCATGCAAAGTTCTGGCGGCTGTTGTATATCCGTTTACTGCATATAACGGATATCTGGGATTGACATCCGCAAAACGAAAGCCGACGGATGAAGAATTTAAGACAATAAAAGAAAACCTTAACATGGTCTTGGAAATTCCGATATACAGGTTGGATGATAAAGAAGATTTAAATTTGCTTTTTGAAGACATCATAAAATATTTTGCAGAGTAAGGATGAATGACAGTGAGTTATATAATTGAAAACTTCAAGCCGGTCGACTTAAAAGAACTGGATTGCTACCGCTCGGCTGTTGCACCGATTTTGAAGTATTATAATGTTGATTATAAATTATTGTTTTTGCAAAGAGATTTATATTTGAAATATGATGAAAAATTAGACTGCGAACAATATGATATTTTTTCTTTGAGTGATTTTTTTGATGATGTCGGTGTTTTGCGCTCGTATGTTACAGACGAATGTCAGGATATTATTTCGACAATCAAATCATCAATAGACCATAATAGACCGATTATTGCGTTTTTTGACTCTTATTACGATGATACTTTTCCGGCTGTATACAATAAAACCCACTCTCGGCATGCTTGCCCTATATATGGCTATGATGATGAAAATTTTTTTGTAATAGGAAATGACTATGTCGGCGATTTTAAAAGAATCGCAAAAACCATGTCGATCAAAACAGTGCATAATTGTATAGAGGGATATAAAAAATTATACAATAATGTGCCCTGTATTCAGATATTTTCAAGATACACGGTAAATGACGAAAATTATCGGGACAAATACTCAAATAAATATATAAACTTCTATTGCTATCATAATGCTGATATTATGAAACATTTGCTCAGTTTAAGAGAGTATGTCAATTTTTTTGAAAATAATTGTTTTGACGAAAAAATTGCATTGAAGCATTCATGCCAAAGCCTTATTATGTTTAACGATTTGGTGAAAATCCGTATTTCCGAGTATTACGGTATATCTCGGGTTTTTCCAAATACATACGGACTTTTAAAAATTGATGAAAGTATTGTTGAAAAGGGAAATTATATTCGCGCGGTATTTTATCATGCTTTTAATACCAAAGAAATAAGAAAAGAAATGTTGGAAAAGTCGCTGAATTACATAAGAGATATTATCGACCTGGAAATAAAGCGGTACAACTTACTTGAGAATTTTCGGTCGTTTGTAGAACGGCGGTAGAAAAATGACACCCGAAATCAGCCAAAATAGACAATAATTCGCTGGACAGGCTTTATTTTTTATGCTATAATTATAGTGACAAAAAACTTAAGACAAGGAGAAAAAATTATGGATGGCAATAACATCGGTGCGAGAATCGCAGGGTTGCGAAAAGAAAAGGGAATGACGCAGGCGGAGCTTGCCGCGGTCATCAATATAAGCGACAAGGCTATATCAAAATGGGAAAGCGCGGGAAGTTGCCCCGATATTGATGTTCTTATAAAGCTTTCGGATTTCTTTGAGGTTTCGCTCGATTATATTATCCGCGGCGAATGTATGCATCAGCAGAAAATGTTTGCCGGTTCGCCTTATGCAAAGGTCAACAGGATAAACGAACTCCCTCTCATTGACGGTCTTAATAAATATTATTTATCGCGCGGCTGGCATGTTGTAAAAGCCGAGCAGGATGTGTCGGATGACGATTACAGTGTTATAATCGTAATTGAAAGAAACAATTGAGCTAAGGTGGTTTGAATGAAAAAATATTCTTTTTTCGGTAATCTCCGATTCATGATGAAAAAAGCATGGAAAAACTCCAGAATGGCGGTTTTGCTTGCCGCATTCAGCGTGCCTTTTTCCATAGCGCTTCCTTTTTTACTTACACTGCTCTCTTCGAAAACCGTCGAATATACAACCGAGGGCGTTGCCGATACAAAGTTGCTTTTGCTTATTTCCGTGCTTATGTTTGCTATTGCGGCTGCGACGCTGCTGCTGAGAGTTATAAACAGTTTTTTGCCCAAGTATTCGCTGATAAACCGAACGAAGCTGGGACTTGAAATAAAAGAATCCGTGGCGAGAACAGACTATGTGAATCTGGAAAACAGCGACTACAACGCCATGCGTAATCAGGCGCAGCAGGCGGTGGGAAGCAATGCCGGCATCGCAGAATCGATTTTCGGCAAAATGGCATTGTTTCTTACAAATACGGTAGGCATCGTATTATATTCGGCTCTGATTTTCAGACTGTCGCCGATTATCATTCTCGTGCTTGCCGCTTCTACGGTTTTGCTTTATTATGTCGGCAAAATCAATGTCAAGTGGATTCAGAAGAACAAGACGCAGTGGTATGAAATAGACAGGAAAAAGCAATATATCCTCGGGAGACTCGGAAGCTTCGGCGCGGCAAAAGATGTAAAGCTCTACGGTGTATCCGCATGGTTTTATAAAATCTATATGTCACTGCTCGGGCAGAGAATAAAATGGAGCCGCAAAAGTGAGATGAGGGCAGGCGGAATAGATATTCTCTCTGCTTTCATAACTCTGCTCAGAGACGGTCTGGCATATGGTCTGCTGATTTATAAGATTTCAAAAGGAAATCTCTCTGCCTCGGAGTTTGTTTTTTATTTTGCTATCATCGGGCAATATTCCATATATATTTACGGAATCATGAACGGATGCATTGACCTCTACCGTTCATCTCTGTGCATTTCCGATGTCCGGAATTTTCTTGACTACAAGAGCGTTATGAACCACGGAAAAGGCGCCAATATTTTTCAGAGCGCACCCGAGATAGAGTTTCATGATGTCTGCTTCAGCTTTCCGAATTCCGATGCGCTGATTCTCGACCATATATCATTCAAAATAAAACGCGGCGAAAAAATCGCGCTGGTGGGAATAAACGGCGCAGGTAAAACCACGCTGATAAAGTTGGTCTGCGGTTTGTTTATCCCGACCGACGGCTACATATCGGTGGACGGGAAAAATATCTCGGAATATAACATTGAAGAATACTATTCGAAAATCTCCGCCGTATTTCAGGATATTTATACATTGCCTATGAGCATCGAGGAGAATATCGCGGGATTCCGTGCCGATATTGACTATGAAAGACTGAATGCCGCGATAGAAAAGGCGGGACTGAAAGATAAAATTGATTCACTGCCTGATGGGCTGCGGACAAAGCTCGACAAAACATTATTTAAGGATGCAACGGAGCTCTCCGGCGGCGAGAGGCAGAAGCTGGCTATGGCGAGAGCACTTTACAAGGAGTCTCCGATAGTTATACTTGACGAGCCGACGGCGGCGCTTGACCCGATAGCCGAAGAAAAGGTTTATCGGATATACCATTCGCTTTCCGACAGGACAACATCAATCTTTGTTTCGCATCGGTTGGCATCGACCCGTTTTTGCGACCGCATTTTCTATATGGAAAACGGACGGATACTCGAAGAGGGTACGCATGAGAGCCTGATGCGGGACGGCGGAAAATATGCCGAAATGTTTCATGCGCAGAGTCAGTATTATACGGGCGATTTTAAGGAGGCGGCAGAATGAAAAAACTTCCTGATATAAAATTATTATTCAAATGCTATAAAACGATAAATTCATTTTCTCCGAATATCATCCTGATTCAGATAATAAAGGCTGTTACCGATTCGCTATTTCCGTTTATAACCATATATATGTCGGCTGAAATCGTAGACAGTCTCATTGCGGGAAGTGACTATAAGCGCGTTTTTGCTTATGCACTGCTTACTGTCGCTGTAAGTTTCGGCGTAAAAATAATTTCAGTTGTTCTCTCAAGGATTCTGAATATAAAATATCTGATATTTTCAAATAATTACGAAAAATCAAAATCGCTGAAGATTCCCGACCTTGATTACAGCACGATTGAAGATTCCGAAACAAGGCAGAAGCTGAACAAAATAGAGCAGTATGAAAATATGAACGGCGGAGGACTGACCAGCATTTATCACAGCACATCGAGCTTTTTGCGCAGCTTTTTCACGCTGGCTTTTTCCGTGGCTCTGACAATCTCCCTTTTTGTATTGCCTTATCCCTCGGAGGGAAGTCTGATAACAAAGCTGGCTGTCAATCCCATCGTCGGAATAGTCATTCTGGCGCTGATATTCGTATATGTTATTTTCAACAGTAAAGTTGCGGTCAAATGTACCAGATATGCCAACTCCGAATATTCCAAATTTACATTTATCAATGATTTGAGTTCCGAGCTGACATCGCACATTTATTATAACAAAACCGCAATGGATATCAGAATATACGGTCAAACCGAGGCGATAATGCAGCATGCGCATGAGACCATGCAGATGAGCTATGACATAAACGGAAATACAAATATGTATTCTTTAAAGAAAATGCACATCCCGGGAGAGCTTATCCGCCTTTTTACCCAGTTTCTGATTTATATATTTGCCGCGTTCGGTGCGCTTGCGGGGCGTTTCAGCATAGGTTCAATCACAAAATACATTGCGGCGCTCTCCAATTTTTCGGGAGCCATAAAGCAGATTATGGTGACAGGCGAGCAGCTGCGATATAATTGCGAAATTGCAAAGCTTTATTTTGATTTCGTGGAAATCCCATCCGGAATGAAAAGCGGCGAAAGAAAAATCGCACCGCAGGAAAGCCATGAATTTGAATTCAGAAATGTTTCTTTCAAATATCCGAATACCGATATTTATGTTCTGAAAAATCTCAGTTACAAAATAAAGCAGGGCAAAAAGCTCGCGATAGTCGGAATGAACGGATGCGGAAAAACAACGCTTGTAAAGCTTCTTTGCAGATTATATGACCCGACCGAGGGAGAAATCCTCCTTGACGGAATCAATATAAAAGAATACGGATACAGCGATTATCTGAAAGCTTTTTCCGTTGTTTTTCAAGACTATTCTTTATTTGCCATGTCGCTTGCGCAAAACATATCATGCGATGAGACTTATGAAAAGCAGAAAGTGCTTTCGTGCCTCGACGAGGTCGGTTTTTCGGAAAGACTGGCTTCGCTTGAAAACGGTATAGATACGGTTCTGTACAGAGATTTTGAAAGAAACGGCGTAATGATATCGGGCGGCGAAGCGCAAAAGATTGCCATGGCAAGAGCGCTCTATAAAGACGCGCCGATAGTGATTTTCGATGAACCTACCGCGGCTCTTGACCCTATCTCCGAAAGCGAGATTTATAAGAGATTAAATGCTATCGTCAAGGGAAGAACGGCGATATTCATTTCCCACAGACTGTCATCATGCGTTTTCAGCGACGAAATACTTGTTATGGACAGCGGAGAAATTGTCCAGAGCGGCTCGCATGAAAAACTGCTTGCGGATGCGGGCGGAAAATATCATGAGCTGTGGAACGCGCAAGCGCAGTTTTATGTCTGAAAATTATGCTTAAAGTATGAGAGCACTGCCTTGGCAGTGCTCTGAATTTTATCAATGGCAGCTAATATGAAGATAAGGTACATTGTATCCGCATTTTTGCCGTTCTATAACCGTCCCGATTAGCTTTCCAAGATACATCCTGCTCAGCGCCGAGCTGCCAAGATACGCTTCCACATTCGTTACGGACAGGACGCACCAATCGCTGTCGGTTGGTTTGCCAGCAAGGTAGTATTTATGCGTATTTTGAAAAAAATACTCTGCAATAACGGAAGAGATTTTACTTGCGAAATCGACGCAATCAGAAAATTAAATGAATCGGAATCAGAATTATTGCAAAAATATTTATCATATTCCATTTGAAAAACAAAATATGGAATCAATACTAAAAAGAAACCAGATGTCGCTTTCGCGGACATCTGTTTTCTTTTTAAAATAAGTGGTATTTAGAGGCATTCACCTTTAAGCGTTACTTCCGCAAGCTGCTGTTTCTGCTCTTCGGTCGATTGCTTTCTTTTAATCAACGCTTCAAATCACAGATATCGGATAGTATTTTTGCGCACGCATCTTCCGTTTTGAGTATAGTGTTGCCGCAATATTTTTTTAATCTGTATAATATTGTGCTTGAGCGTTCCAAAGTTCAAAATATTTGCCCGACTCATTTGAAAGCAGCTCTGCGTGAGTTCCCATCTGAACGATATTGCCTTCATGGAATACCGCAATCTTGTCGCAGAAGCGGCAGGAAGAAAGACGGTGGGAAATATAAATAGCGGTCTTATCCTGCACAATACTATTGAAGCTGCTGTAGATTTCGTACTCTGCGATAGGGTCGAGTGCAGCGGTAGGCTCATCAAGTATAATGAACGGTGCATTCTTATAAAGTGCGCGGGCTATAGCAATCTTTTGCGCTTCACCGCCTGATATTTCCACTCCGTTCTTGTCAAAGTCTTTATAAAGCGATGTCTCCACACCGGATGGCATCTCTTCCAGACGATGTCCGAATCCCGCTTTTTTCAGGCAGTCAACTACCCGGTCTTTTTCATAATCCGAAGAAGTCGCAACATTTTGACCAAGCGTAAATGAAAAAAGCCTGAAGTCCTGAAATACAATTGAAAAGATTGACAAATATTCCGCATAATCATATTTTCGTATATCAATCCCATTCAATAGGATGCGCCCTTCTGTCGGGTCATATAGCCGACACATCAATTTGATAAAAGTAGTTTTTCCGCTTCCGTTCATGCCGACTACAGCAAGTCTTTCGCCAATCTTGAATTTAATATTCACATTATGCAAAGCATAGCTGTCAGAGCCCGGATACTTGAAAGATACATTGCAAAACTCAATTTCATAGTCATTGTCGCCGCTGTCACAGAATGCCCGCTTTTCTACGGGTATAGTTCCCTGATACATTTTTTGAGGAATATCAAAATAGGCAAGATAATCTTCGACAAACGGAGTGTTATATTTGATATCGGCGAACACATTAAAATAACTTGTAATGCAGCCGATAATTGTATCGACAAAACCGACATATTTGACAATGCTGCCGATGCCGAATACTCCCAGCAAAGCATATCCGCAAACAAATACATAGACGATTGCCTGAATCAGCATATCGGTGATTGACAAAGGAATGTTCAGCACATATGATTTTGACGCTCTTATCCTAAATGCTGTTTTATGTAAATTGTAAGTATAGTCTCTGATTTTCATTATCAACTTATCCTGGCGGTATAAGCGGACATCCTTACCCATATTGTAGCAGTCTACTGCTTCGTCAATACGGTTTTCGTCTATCATGGTTTGTGAAATCCGGTGAGATAATACACCGAGCTTTCCTTTTGTATAGAAAGAATACCAGACATTGAAAATTACAATACCTATGAGTAATACGGCAAACAGTATAATATACCAGCTGAATCCCGATGCAAACAAAATGACAAACATTTCTACGCCGAGAACCAGCGCCAGAACTCCACTTATTGTAATGTTTACAAGTCTGTTGACAGACAATAAAAGCAATTGTTTGCCATGCCCGTTGATTTTTGCTGACTCTGAAATTTTGCGTCGGAGCTGACGAATCTCAGGGGTCTCAAGATCCACATAATCAAGCGTAAGAGTTTTTCTGTTATAATAAGCCGCCTCATTCTGATAAAGAATTGTTTCTTTGTGCCCGAAAATACGGTTCAGCATACCGCCAATAATTGCAATCGCAAAATTCCCAATTACAGTTATAAGAACGAGAGTAATCAGCGTATTTTTGTCTCTTGCGCCTACGATTTCGTTTACAATCCAAGCCGAAAGATACAGATTAAAATACGGCGACAGTCTGCCGAAAAAGGATTTCGCAATCAAAAGGGGAAAGTATGACGGACAAAAAGAGCGGAGCAATTTGAGGGCACGAATATTCGGGTTATTTTCACGCATTTTCAGCATCCTCCTTATAGTAATGACTCTGCACATCAAACATATATGCATATTTCCCGTCGAGTTTCATCAGCTCATCATGCGTTCCGCATTCAACGATACTGCCGTTTTCAAGATAAATAATGCGGTCGCAAAAACGGGTTGATGCGAGTCTGTGCGAAATATATACAGATGTCTTGTTTGCCGTCAGTTCGGAATATTTCAAATACAGCTTGTTTTCCGCAATCGGGTCAAGCGCAGCGGTTGGCTCATCCAGAACGATGATTGGGGCATCTTTGTAAAGAGCACGGGCAAGCATAAGCTTTTGCTTCTCGCCACCCGACATTTCTATCGAATCGTCAAATACGCCTTTCATGAGTTTTGAGTCGATGCCGTTCGGTAAAGCTTTTACCTTATCTTCAAGTCCGGCTTGGCGTATAACATCTGTTACTTTTTCTCTGTCGATTTCATTTTTAGAAGAAGATACGAATTCCGCAATTGTTACCGGAAGTAAATATATATCCTGAAATACCGCTGAAATCAGAGAGTAGTATTCTTCGATGTTATATTCCGAGATTTCGTGCCCGTTTAATTTGATATTGCCTTCTGTAGGATAGTAAAATCCGCACAGCAACTTTACCAGTGTTGTTTTTCCTGCACCGTTTGCACCTACAATGGCAAGTTTCTCTCCCTTTCTTATTTTTAAATTTATATTCCTCAGTGCATATTTTTCACCGTCGGAAGAAGGATATTTGAATGATACATTGTTGAATTCAATATCTACCGGCAATTCCCGGGCAGTGGGAAGAGCACAACCTTTTCCGTGATTGTACTTTTCTTCGATTTCAAAATAATCACGATAGTAACCGATTTTTATGCTCTTGTGCATAATATCGTTTGCTTTATTTCCAATGCCGTTCAGCCATGCCGAAAATCCGGTAATTGCACCGAAGTAAAACACGAAGTCGCCCGCACCGATTTTATTGTTGAAAACCATAACAATGAGTACGGCATAAGCTGCGCCATTGCGTACCAAGGTCAGCAACGCATTGATACAAACTCCCGCAAGACTGCGGGCACTGACCTTTTTTGTCCACCTGAAACGCTCTTTCTGAAAGCCTGTCAGCATATCGTAAAGCCAACCGAACATACCGTAAATACGGATATCTTTGGCATAATCGAATTTTTGCGAAAAACTTTGCAGATAGTTGATTTTGCGGTCGATATTTCCCCATGTATTCTTGTTTTTCTCGATATAATTTGTCTGCCAACGACCAATCCAATAGGCAATCAATGACGATAAAAACAAGAGCGCCAATATCCAAGGTGATACGATAGCAATAATGAAACCATATGTAAATATGCCCAGCAAACTGATAAGAAAGCTCAGCAATGACTGCCAGATGAACTCGGGTGCACATCTGCCCGAACAGGCATCATTCATTGCGTGCTGATATTTCATGATTGCTTCCGGATTGTCAACATTTGCATAATCGGTACGCATATGCTTTTCTGTAATCTTGTGCTGATAGAGCAATGAAATATTATACTGTCTCATCTGCAATCTGCTTTCGCATAAACCATTCAACAGATTGATAATAAGAAGCCCGACAAAATAAATGCCGATAACAGCAATGACCCGTTGAATACTTTGCTTTGATTCTACCGAGTCAATCAGTATTTTCGGAAAATAGGTTGCTGCCAACGGTAAAAATACCGCAAGCGGAATGCTCGGGATAAAGAACAGATAAAATGCTTTATCCCATTTCCAGATATTGCGCAAGGCGGATGCGATATTTGAAAAAATATTATATTTTGACCTTTCTTTTTTCATGATTTAAACCTCAGTATCCGATGTAAAAAAAGCAATTACGGTTGCATACAGCTTTTCCATATCAGATTCTTTCCCTAATATGTATGCCGGAACACTGAACCTATCGGAAAGCTTATAAATGATTTTATACAATGTTGATAATCCTCTTTTTAAGTTTACAATAATCAATTCGCCGTTGTCCAAAAGGGAATAATTAAATTTTGAGGGCTTGTAGTTCATAAATTCATTCCTTCCATTGCTTTGATGTTGTCATTTACGATAAAATAGTAACATATTTTTGTCATACAAAGCGAATTTTGGCATGAAATGTATGATTTTTGTCACGAAACGCGAAAAAGCGGTAGCATTACTTCTGTTGCGAATATGCCGTCTTCATTTTGGCGGTTTATATATCCGCCGTTTCTTTTAACAATTGCATCAATGCGAGCGAGTCCGTAACCGTGTCCGTTTTCTTCTTTTGTAGAGACCAGACGCTCGGTTCTTTTCTTTTTCCCGCTGAATGTATTTTGCACAGATATATATAGTTGCTTTTTCATAACTCCCATGTAAATGCGGATAAAACGCTCTTCATCCGCGCCTTGTCCCACACATGCTTCCATTGCATTATCCAGCATATTTCCGAGAATAACGCAAAGGTCAATGTCGGACAAATCGGTTTTGTGCGGAGCTGCTGCCTTTGCTGAGACAGGAATCGAGTGCGCTTTAATCAGAGACATTTTGCTGTTCAGAATGGCATCAATCATTACATTTCCGGTTTTTATTGATGTATCCACCGTGGTCAGGTCGTCGTTCAAACTGATTAGATAATTTTTCAGTTCCGGCAGATTATTCTGCTCGCAAAGAATAAGCATGGCTTGTACATGGCTGTGATAATCATGACGCCATCCGCGCATAGTACGATATATGTTTTCTATCTGTTCGCATTGCTTTTGAATCAAATCGTTCTGATAGTTTGCAATGCGACGATCAATCATTTTTCCGAAAATCATATCAAATATCTTCATATAATATCTCCCTTGTTATATTTGACAAAACAGGAATGTACCTTTTTGAATTCGTTACGGGAAATCGGTATTTTTTTGCCGGAATCCAGAGTCATATCGCTTTTTGACAAAAAAACAATGTGAGACAGATTCACAATATATGATCTGTGCGTGCTGATAAATTCATTGCCAAGGACTTCCGCTAACGACGAGATAGTCATTCTGACATCAAATGCGCCATCTGTTGTAACAATGTGCATGTTATGCGAATATGATTCGGCATAAAGAATGGCATCAAGCGCAACCACCTTTTCGCCTCCGTCTGTTGTGAAAATGACTCGATTACCGCCCTTTTTTATGTTTTTCAGTGCACGGTCGAGCACTTCAAACAGCTTTTCATTGGACACCGGCTTGATTAGATAATGAAGTGCGGAAAGATCATATCCCTGACACATATAATCGGGATATCCTGTAATAAAAATGATTTGAACCGTTTCGTCCTCGTGCCGTATCTGTTTAGCCATTTCAACACCGTTAATGCCGTCCATTTCGATGTCCAGCAAAAGCAGATCATAGTCTTTCTTTTCTTCGTATGCAAACAGAAAGGATTCTGCTGAGGAGTATTCATTTACCGTGGCGCTGATTTTTAATTTTTTAACCCATTCGTCGACAGCTGCGGCAATGCTTTTTCTGAATGGTGCTTCGTTATCAATAATTGCAATATTAAGTTTCATGTTAAGTCTCCTGTGTGCAATGAAATGTTAAAAGTAGGGTGGTTTATCGCAACGGCATTCACACCGCTGATATTTTTCTTTCTTTTTATTATATCGTTCAGCTCTTTCAGATACATTCTGCTCAGCGCCGAGCTGCCAAGATACGCTTCCACATTCGTCACGGGCAGGACGCACCAATCGCTGTCTGCGGGCTTGTTGGCAAGGTAGTATTCCAGCAGCGTTTTTGATAAATGGAGCGGCACTTTTGACGGCGTCACTTCCACAAGCCACTGTTCCTGTTCGTCGGTCAATCGGATGGATCCTGTCCTAAGCGCGCCAAGCTCCAGCGCATCGGCAATCACATCATCAAAACGAAGGATCAGGTCGCCCTTCGTGCCCTCCGAGAAGATCGGTATCTGAAACTGAATGACCTTTTTCCGCCATGCGTCTTCGAGCTTTTCCATGTTGTCGGCAAGTTTGTGTGTGGATTTGCCAGTTTTGTCGCGGTTGGTGTTAATGAAATTTGAGATGCCGCGCAGGTGGCGGATATACCACCCACAGCCGTCCGCGTCCACAAGCACGGGAAACGCACTGTGAAGCTCGCGGAAATCTGTTTTGAGCTGCCACTCCGCCTTTGGGGTGGCATTCTTTTTGTCAGGAATACTGCACCATGCGCAGAGAGCACGGCGGGCATCGTCGGTGCGCTCATACGGATCACCGCCTTTCGGTGTCCCGTCCGGGTTGTGAAAGAGATATCCCCTCGCAAGGACAGTCAATATCCGTGCAAAACCGTAGTTTTCCATGAGCATATCCATGGTAAACCGACCGAGAAAGCCGTTGTCCTTCTTGTTCCGAACAGCATAGGTCGGCTCTTTCGTATAGGCGAGAAACTCCGCCCTTTCGTTTGTTATTGATTCCTCTATCATCCGTTTCCGCCTCCGATCAGATAAAATTCCGCTTCTTCAAGCAGTACATCAAAGATAAAATCCCGCCTGTCCATCGCCTCGGCATAGCGGATCGCCTGAAACGGCGGCGTGATCTTTGAAAGGCACAGCCGACAGGCGGTGGCTACCGCCTCACGGTAATCCACGCCCGGCAAACGGTTGTGGTAAGCGTCGATCATAGCCGCCATCTCTGGCGTGTCGTTTTTGTAGTGCAGTTTGCTTTTGTCAGCCAGCCTGTTGGCATCGTCAATATCACAGATGATGTCGCCGAACACCCGATACCCGCCCATGCGGAAATCCGAGAACAAGCCGTCATACGCCCGAAAAGTCTCTTCGGGGAGGTATTCCTGCAAGAAGGATAAACGCTCCTCCGGCTTCATGAAATGCCACTGTTCGGCTCGTAGCGCGTCACGGACGGTCTTAATGCGGGCTGCGTCGATTCCCGTGAACAGTGCATACAGGCTGTCGGTATCATAGGTGTTTTCCTGATTCCGCATGGTCAGAATACGGTCAATGTCACGGCGCTTGGAATTGCCCGGTGTTGGGTGCTTGTGCGATCGAATACGCCGCAGGCAACGGTCATAGGTGTCAATCAGCTCATGAATAGGCGGGAACAGTGACGGGTCAAGGTTATCTTTCCAATTCGAATGTCTGGCAAAAGTGAACAGTTCTGATGCGGGTGCAGACTTTATCACTTTTCGTGGCGTGTGCTTTTTCAGCATGTGAGCATAGTACGGCAGTTTCTCTACATTTGCCGTGACGCTCTCCCAGTCTGTCCCGTCGATATAGTCCTGCATCTGCTCCGCAAAGGTGTCCTCATACCATGCAGGGCGGTCTTCCGCATCCTCAAGCAGTCGCTTGTATTTGAGATACCGGCTTCGCCTTGCGGTCTTGCTGTCAAGATACGCCGACAGATCGGGCTTAACGCCGCTTTTTGCCGAGTCGATCTCAAGCCCCGTCAGGATGGCAAGTGTTTCGGTTTCCTGTCTGCACTTTTCTTTGATGTCGGTATCCGCATTTTCATCGTAAGCGAGAATACTGCGGTCAAGCGCGGCATTGGAAATCTGTCCGACGCGCGAGGAAAAGGTGCTTCTGACTGCCTCAAACCGAGCGTGCAGGTCATTTGCATCCCGCAACTGCGGTTCGGCAGTCGGAATACTGAGCAGGGGCAGATTGTTACGGCTTGCGAATCGGTCTTCAAATGGATTTGCCGTTTCCTTATAGTGAGTGGCGATACTTTCGCAGATCACCGGCTCACGAATGACTTTGACCATATCCCCGTCATAGTCCGCCCCGCCGAGTCGTTCGGCAATGAGCGACCATGGTTCTACCATTACGACACCGGACAGGTGTGAAAGATACCGGCGGCGGATGTCATGTTCATGGCTTTGCGGATATACCACAACTTCCTCGTTCTTTGCAATATGCGGATTGCGCAGGATCGCCGTCATGTGACTGCCGGTCAGACCGTAGGCGGTTGTGTAACGGCAACGCGCGTCAAGCAGTTCCCGGTAGATCTTCTCCGCATTTCTGTTGCCGTCCGTATAGGGTTTTAGCAGTTCGGCAAGAAACAAGGTCAGATCCGCCGAAAGATAGGCAACCCTTCCGC
>ERZ1026780.542-NODE-542-length-29780-cov-6.833743_pt1 | contig 29780 bp, 24 predicted proteins | sample MGYA00380126_ERZ1026780 | MGnify/ENA primary metagenome ERZ1026780 (study PRJEB33269, sample SAMEA4719762) | human gut metagenome | biome: human-associated habitat; feature: organic feature; material: feces | place: Cameroon | collected 2013-10 ... | reverse complement strand
AGCATCTGACTACGGATCAGAAGGTTACAGGTTTGAATCCTGTATGAGTCACAACAAATACTTCATAATAAGGAGGCTCATTAGCTCAACTGAATAGAGCATCTGACTACGGATCAGAAGGTTACAGGTTTGAATCCTGTATGAGTCACAACGGCGGCAGACAATTGTCTGCCGCTTTTCCTTTATATAGTGTGTGCCGAACCGCCGCAGATTATAGCCGGTTAAAAAATGTATAGACTCGCTATTGCTCGAAATTAGGTTGTACCTTTGCGGTGAGACCACAATGATGAAAGACAAAATGGCTTACTATAATAGATATTTCGATACAGATAGCGGTAGACATTCACACAAGGGCATTGATGCCGACAGATTCAGGGAATTCAAACACCGGGTGCGACCGGTGATATCCGTATTTGCGGCTCTTTTTATGCTCTTTGCAACTTCAATGGATATGTCGGCCCAGAGCCGCGGAGCAGAGTTGAAGCTGCCGCATCTCACGCCCAAGGAGAAAGCTTTTAAAGACGACTCGTTGCAACTGATGGAACGTCCGTACTTTCTGCTCATAGACCAAAGCGAACAAGCACTCGATTCGGGGGACTATGCAGCCGCAGGGTTGCGCCTGGTCGAAGCTATGGCCGTCGAGCCGGACAATCCCCTAAATGTGGCTCTGATGTCTAATCTCGGAATGCTGTATTTCTACAACGAGCAAGACTCTTTGGCCTTGGTTACGCTAAACGAAGTGTGTCGCCGTTCGCCCAGGCTTATTGCCGGACGTGAAAACAGAGCGCGAGTGCTCCTGGCAATGGGGCGCGATGCAGATGCCTACGAAGACTATGCAGCTGTTATAGCCATAGACAGCATCAACTCCACCGCTCGTTTTTATCACGGAATGATAGCTCTATATGCAGGACGATTGGATACGGCTATATGTGACTTTAAGGTCTTGGAACGCGTCGTGCCCGAATCATCGGATACCTATCTTGCCATGGGAACACTCTATTCCATGACCGGAAACGACAAAGAAGCCGTAAGCTACTTGCGTAAACTTGTAGACCGCACTCCGGCGCCGGAATATTATGCCATGCTGGCCGGATCGCTTATAGCGACCGAGTCGCTAAACGAAGCATCGGAGACGCTCGAAAAAGCCTTAAAGCAATTTCCGAACGATGGCGAGCTATATTACTATCGTGCAAAGCTTAACCGCTGTCGTTACATGAATGATGAAGCACATCAAGATGCAGCTAAAGCCCTGAAACTCGGTGTACAGCGAAAGAAAGTTGAAGCATTGTTTCAATAAAAGTTTGTTCGCATATCACAATTGCGCATATAATAAACACTTGCGCTCGCACTATGTACGTTATCTACATTATGTAGAAAACTTTGGCGCCTCGACATATTCCCCGTCCCGGCAAAAATCGCTATCTTTGCAATGTGAATCGGACAATACGACATATCCAGTATCTTCTATCGCAATATGACTGCGTCATCATACCCGGCTTCGGAGCCATGCTGGCGCGGACGATTGCGGCGCATTGCGACGGCAACGGACGATTGGTGCCGCCAAGTAGGTCGTTTTCCTTTAACCCTTTGTTGAAGGATGACGACGGAATGCTGGTACATTCGATAGCGCGACAGACCGGAATGACCTATGAACAGGCACGCGCCGAAGTCGAAAAAGATGTCGCAGAGATGCGCTTTGTTTTGGTTCATCAAGGACAATTGCCCTTAGGTCGTATAGGCGTTTTGACTTCCAATGACGAATTGACGGAATTCTTTCCGTCGGCATTAGACAGCATAACGCCGTTGGCCTCGTGGCGTCCCATCATACAGCCCGTGGTGGCAATCGAACGTGCACGTGAAATGCGTCGCCACATCGAGAAGACCGTCAAGCAGCATATATGGCGTCGCCGTTTTGCCACGGCTGCGCGTGCTGCTGCTTCTATCGTCGTCTTGCTTGCTGTATGTATTGCAGTGTCCACGCCTATGGCTGTAGATACGGCCGATTATGCTTCGCTGTATCCCGAAATCGGAACAACGAAAGTGGCTGTGCCTATGCGGCATAAAACTTCCGCCGCAGCCGGAATCGTGCGCAACGAATCTCACCCAGCTGTAGCCGCTACATCGACAGCGCCTGTCGTAGCGATAGCACAAGACGTCGAAAAACCGGCAGAATCCGTGAAAGCTCCGACTTCTTCCGCAAAAGCTGAAAATGCCGTGAAGGTCGAGACTTCTCGAAAAGAGAAGACCCAAACAGTTGCCGGCAAAAATACGAGCCGAAGTTACAGCGAATTGCGCTTTCGTGATAGTGACCCATATTGTCTGATTGTCGCTTCGTTAACCACTGCGGAAGACGCTCAAAAATTTATCGATGACCAGTATCGCGTGAACCCGGACATGGCTTTGGCTGTTTTGCATAAAGACGGACGCTATCGTGTATATGCCGCCACCGGCACAAATATGGACGCATTGCAAGCTCAGGCCACAGACGTTCGCATTGCTCGCCGCTACAAAGGCGCTTGGGTGTGCGCCCGCTGATAAGCCGCTTTGGGCAGTCGCTGCTTTTTGCCGCATGATGCCGGTCTTTCTCCGTACGACAAATACCTATCCAAAGATATACCACTATGGCAGAATTTGATTTTCACGAGATGCTGTTGCAACGTCACAGCATTCGCCGATACACAGACCAGTCTATTCCGGCCGATGACGTAAAAACCATTGTCGAAGCTGCATTGCTTGCGCCTACCAGCAAGAGTGCCCGTCCTTGGCAATTTGTGGTCGTAGATGACCGCGATGCTCTTGCCGCATTGTCAAAGTGTAAACCGGCCGGAGCACATCCCGTGGCCGGCGCCGCCTTCGCCGTAGTCGTTGCCGCCGATCCGGAACGCAGCGAATGTTTCGTTGAAGACATGTCCATTGCGGCTGTGTTTATGCAATTGCAAGCCGAAGCCTTAGGTATCGGGTCGTGCTGGATACAGGTGCGCGGCCGTTTCGATGCCAATGATGAGCCATCCGAAGATGTTGTGCGCGATATCATCGGCTTGCCGCCGCATATGGTGGTAGAGTGCATCGTAACCTTTGGATATAAAAACGAGACGCGGCGTCCTGTAGATCCCGCCAAACTAATGTGGGAGAAGGTGCACATCAACACCTGGAAAGCTCCTGCCGAAGGCGAATGACCGTGGCAGGACAAGCCTCTTCGCAGCCGCGTGTAGCTGTTATAGGAGCCGGCAACGTCGCCGTACACTTGGCCGAAGCTCTTGCACAAGCCGGATGTCTTGCCGGCGTGTGGTCACGCGAAGAAAGCCATGCATTAACCGTAGCTGCGCCTTTGAATGTCCCCGGTGGTGCAATGTCGGCATTGCCGCGTGACTTGGACATATATATTGTAGCGGTCAAGGACGATGCCATTCCTGCCGTGTCTGCCACTATAGGCTCGGTGGCCGGAATTGTGGCGCATACCTCGGGTACTGCGCCTATGGGCGCGCTTATTCAGGCGCGACGCGGAGTGTTCTATCCGCTGCAAACTTTCAGCCGCAATAGACCTGTCGATATGTCCGAAGTGCCGTTTTTCATTGAAGGCTCGGACGCACATGTATCCGAAACCCTTATGGATTTGGCCAAACGCATAAGTCCCGATGTACGCTATGCCGGGTCCGACATTCGCGCGACCCTGCACCTTGCCGCAGTCTTTGCGTGCAATTTTGCCAATCATTCGTGGGCTATCGCCGAAGACATCCTCAGACGAGAGGCCGGGTGCTCGCTCGAAGTCTTTGCGCCGTTGCTGCGCGAGACACTCGCCAAGGCTATGGAATGCGGTGCCGGAGCCTCGCAGACCGGGCCGGCGGCTCGTGGAGACATTCACACCATCGAGAAACATTTGCAGCGTCTCGATGGAGCTCAAGCAGACATATATAAAATTATGTCGCAAGATATTATGAATAATAATTCAAAGTAATACTTTATGAGTAAAACAGCCTTTGATTTACGAAAGATACAAGGAGTAATCTTTGATGTTGACGGAGTTTTATCGCCCTCGACCATACCCGTTGGAGATGATGGTGTACCCCGACGTATGGTCAATATTAAGGATGGATATGCTATGCAATTGGCGGTGAAACGCGGCTTACGCATAGCCATAATTACCGGAGCAGACACTCCGGCGATAGTCAACCGCTATGCGCTGTTAGGTATCAAAGACGTGTATATTAAAGCGTCGGACAAAGGCCCTATTATGGACAAATGGCTTGCCGAAAACTCTATATCAGAAGACCAAGTAGCATACGTAGGTGACGATATCCCCGACCTTCAGTGTATGCAGCGTGTCGGCCTGGCTGTTGCTCCGGCAGATGCTGCCGCCGAGGTCAAAGATGCCTCGCAATATATCACGCAAGCTGCTGGTGGATATGGGGTAGGGCGCGAACTTCTTGAACAAATACTTAAAGCAAAAGGCTTGTGGATGAGCCACGCCGATGCCTTCGGGTGGTGACGATGCTTTTTTGTATAGTATTCCTTTGAAAATAAAAACGATGCCATATATACTATAAAGTAATGGTTCAGAATTTGCCACAATCCATGTCACCCACTTCGTGCAGGGTGCTTCTTGCCAGCCAATCGCCTCGTCGCCGCCAGTTGCTGGGGATGATTGTTCCGTCGTTTGAAGTCGTCAATATTGATGCAGACGAAGTCTATCCATCGTCGTTGTCGGCTGTGGATGTGCCGTCGTACTTATCGCGTCTTAAGAGCGAAGCTTATCATTGCGAGTTGAAGCCCGATGAGTTGTTGATTACGGCAGATACGGTCGTAATTCATAACGGCGAGATTCTCGGTAAGCCGAACGACGAGAATGAAGCTTGTCGAATGCTTTCGTCGTTGGCTTCTGACGAACACATCGTTGTAACGGGCGTAACCTTGGCTACGGCAGGACGTCGAGAGACTTTTTCCGAGACCACGTATGTGCGTTTCGGTGCGCTGTCCGACCGACAGATACACGACTACGTCCGAACATTTGCGCCGTTAGACAAGGCCGGCGCTTACGGTATACAAGAATGGATTGGTGCGGTGGCCATAGAAGGTATCCGAGGCTGTTTTTACAACGTCATGGGGTTGCCGCTGCACGCACTCTATAGACATATACGAGACTTTGTGTGAACACATTCAAATAAAACGATGGCGGCGATACCCCGGAAAAGGGTGTCGCCGCCATCATTTATGGCAGCCATCTGCGTACAGATGGCGGGTAGGCGTGCGTTAGGCCAGAGAGAAAAGGAATTCTTTAGGATCCTTGGGGTCGGCAGCAATGACAATCTTGCCTTCGCGTGCCAGCCAGCCTATAGCGGCGTACAATTCCTTGTCTTTGAGTTTTGTGACCTTTTTGAGCTGTTTGGAGCCTAATACTTCGGCTTCGTTCAGAGCATTCCAGACAGCACCGGCATTCAAACCAATTGTTTCTTCGTTCATAGTTGCGATGTTTTTTGATTGTTAAACGATGTTGTTGTGATAAATCCTGTATGTAAGTACAATATACCTTAGAATTGGCTGCAAAGGTAGCAATTTTCCGACAAATCGCAATAAATATCTGCAAAAAACATTTTTTGGCAAGGCGTTTTAGTCCCGCGGAGGCGTTTTGTCCGCAAAAAAAGTCGTAACTTTACACAATCAAAGAAGCGCACAAACAATAGCAAGCACCCAGAATTATACAATGCAAGGCATAGTGATACGCAACACCGGGAATAGTTATGTCGTCCGTCTGGAAGACGGCAACGAAGTGTCGTGCAAGGTCAAAGGCAATTTTCGACTCAAGGGTATACGCACCACCAATCCGGTGGCCGTGGGTGACAGCGTCACCGTCGATTTTGTCGAGGGCGGTGCCGATACATACTATATCACCAAGGTGTCGCCGCGGCGCAATTACATCATACGTCGTGCCAGCAATCTGAGTAAGGAATCCCATATCATAGCGGCCAATATCGACACCGCGGTGCTTGTGGCCACGGTGGTGCATCCGACCACATCCACAACTTTCATCGACCGCTTTTTGGCTACGGCCGAAGCGTATGGCGTCACGGCGGCGCTCGTGTTCAATAAAACAGACCTCCTGAATGACGAATGGTCCGAATATCTCGATGCCATCACTTATCTGTATAGGAGTATAGGCTACAAGGTGTTGCACTGCAGTGCCGCATGCGGCGACGGCATAGACACCCTACGCGAATATCTGCGAGGCAAGACCGCGCTGTTTGCCGGCAATAGCGGCGTGGGCAAGACCACGCTACTCAACGTTTTGGTGCCGGGTGTGGATGCCAGAACTGCTGCCATATCAGATGCACATGATACAGGAATGCATACCACCACTTTCAGCGAGATGTACGACCTTCCGGGAGGTGGTGCCATCATTGACACTCCGGGAGTGCGCGGCTTCGGCACCATAGATATGTCCAAAGAGGAAGTGTCTCATTATTTCCCCGAGATGTTTGCTCTGTCGCGCGACTGTCGTTTTGCCAATTGCACCCACACTCACGAGCCGGGATGTGCCGTACTCGAAGCCGTGGAAGACAGCCGTATAGCTCAGTCGCGTTATGCTTCATACCTCAGCATACTCGAAGACGCAGATCAGGGTAAATACCGCAAGCCCCAGTGACAGAATAATGCACCTATAGCCCAAGCATTTTCGGCTATTCGCAGGCGAGTGGAAGGTCATGCCTGAGACGAGTTCGCACACAAACCCTCTCGATTCGGATTACGGCATAATGCTGTTTAGCAATCAGATGTAGACACCGTCAGGCGCATTCCTGACTAAGAATTGAAGGTGGAAGAAGGACGTGTTTGCGTTGTCGCTTCGAAGATATAGCGAAAGCGTCCGGTAGGAGGCGTCAGGTTTATCCGTCCGTGTCTCAATCGTCCGGATGCGTCAATGTCGCATTCCTCCGTCGGTTCGCATCCTCTACTGTTTGCAGTCTCCCGGTCGGCGATATTTACATACATACGTCCGGTACTACCCTCGGCCAAATGTCGCGTCGCCAGGGCATGTGCTACGTGTCCCATAGTACGGCGCATATTCACCTCCACGACCGCGTCAAGCACATATCCCGCATCGGTGCGTGCTACGAGCATATCTACGCCCAACGGCCCATGATAAGCGCCATCGATTATGTTTTCGAGCGCCGGTCTCATAGTCTGCGTCACCGTATCTAATTGCTGTGCCGGGATATATTGCTGCAACCTATTGCGAATGTCGCTGTCGGGCAAAATGACATTAGCAGTGTATGCTCCCGTGTCGGTAGTCTCGAATAGCGACAACCCGTTGTATTCGACTGTTCCGTCGTCTCGAGCCGTCCATAACATGGCAAAATCGACTACGCGACTGTGGCGCGGTTCGAAACAAATCATTCTGTAACGTTTTATGCCGTCGGCGCAACGGCGAATCATTTCCGCCGATGGGATTGCCGTCGAGTCGATGTTGCCCCGCCCGGCGTTGGACCATGGCATCTTGGCGATGCAGCCTTGAGGCGTGCGCGAGATATACTCTGTCAATGCATCGATATCAGAGAATACTTGCGGCGGGTCGGTGACCGCAAAGGGTAGTGAGTCGGCCAAGGCCCTGCCCAAGAGGGCGGCTGTGCGTCGTGAACTGAGCATACGCATACGAGCCAAAGCCCTGTCATCAGGCAGCGCCTCGGGATGTATACCGGCATTCAAGAACAACTTGCGTGAGGCGCGCGACCATCCCCACGGCTCGGGCATATACCCATCCGGGCATTTAGGCATAGTGTCTACCTTCAGTCCAAAGGCCTCGGAAGTGGCGGCATACCAGTGATTGTCAATGCCGTAGTCTACGAATGCATCGCCATCTTCACCGTACCACATAGGTAGGCATTGACCGCAAAGGCGCATCTGCAATGCCGGTAGTGGCGGAGTAAAATTGGACAAATCACGCGCCAGGGCGATGTCATTTTCCGGAAAGTATAGGTGTAAGCGTCGCCGATGGTCCATAGCGCGAGTCTTGATTGTGCGCAAATGAGTGCTTTTGCGTGGCGTTTAGCGGAGCATTGTCGGCTCGATATATGCCGTAATGACACGCATGGGGCGATCGGTGGCGCGTATTTCCACCCATTCGGTGGTTGCGGGCACCAATACGGTATGCCCACGCGATATTACAGCCGTATTGCCGTTGCTGTCTTCAACGGTGCCGCTGCCTTCCACAACCATAAGTACGCGGAAGGACTGTCGGGCTGCCACTTCGAGTTTGACGGCTTCCTCAACGCATAGCGCCGTGACTGTGAAAAATGGCGTACGCTTGATGATGGTTTCGCGGTCATCCAAAAGCTGTGGGCGTGCCAGCCCGAAATCGGTCTGTGTATAGTCTACGGCTTGCAACGCCCTATCGATATGCAGCGGTCGTAAATTGCCGTCGGCATCGCGGCGGTCATAGTCCCATAATCGGTAGGTGATATCGCTGGGTTGCTGTATCTCGAGGACAAAATTGCCGGCTCCGATGCTGTGAACGCGTCCTGCCGGCAGGTAAAATACATCTCCGGGTTGGGCATAATGCTTGGCCAAAACGTTGGTGATAGTTCGGTCGGCCAAGATGCGCGTCATCTCGCGATGCGTAAGTGTGCGATTGAGTCCCGAATAGATATGTGCGCCGGGTTGTGCATCGATGATGTACCACAACTCGGTTTTGCCGCAACCGTCAGACTGCTCATCGTCCGGATGCACCTGTATGGATAGATCGTCCTCGGCGTCTATAAATTTGATGAGCAATGGAAATTTCTCGCCGAAGCGTGCGTACAATTTCTCACCAAGGATTTCTTTTCCATGGTCGCGCAACAAGTCGGTAAGCGTCATGCCCGACAGCGGACCTTCGGCAATGACTGTTTCCATGCCCTCGAGCGATGATATTTCCCAGCTCTCGCCGACGTGAGTGTCCTCGAGGTGTATGTTTTTGAATTGAGCTATACGCTGCCCGCCCCAGCGTACGGTGCGGTAATGTGGCGTAAAGCGTATCAGGCCTAATCGGTTCATATACTGTCAAGTCAATTTTCTGAACGACAAAGGTACGACTTTTCGGTGGGATAATCGAAAAAAAACGCTACCTTTGTATGCTTATGGACGAAAATATTATTAAAACACTGCCCGATGCCGTGGCCAACCAAATCGCCGCAGGCGAGGTGATACAACGCCCGGCGTCGGTGGTTAAAGAGCTTGTAGAGAATGCTATAGACGCCGGTGCCACTGATGTACAGATAGTCATCAAAGACGCCGGAAAGACTTTGATACAGGTCGTGGACAATGGCTGCGGAATGTCGGCTATAGATGCGCGTATGGCCTTCGAACGACATGCTACATCCAAGATTAGACGTGCCGACGACTTGTTTACGCTCCATACCATGGGCTTTAGAGGCGAAGCCTTGCCCAGTATCGTGGCCGTAAGCGAGGTCGAAATGCGCACGCAGCGTCCCGGCGATAGTGTGGGTACGTGTATCGTCATCAAAGGCTCCGAATTCCAAAGCCAAGAGCCTTGCGTCTGTACGCCGGGTACCAATATTATGGTCAAGCATTTGTTCTTTAATTTTGTGGCTCGTCGCCGCTTTCTCAAGAAGGACTCGGTGGAATACAGTCATATACTACATGAATTCGAACGCTTGGCCTTGGTGAATACTGATGTAGCCTTCACCTTGATACACAACGATGCACTCGAATACCAGCTGCCGCGTCAGTCGCTCAAGCAGCGCATAGGTGCCTTGTTCGGCCGTAATGTTGAGAACAACATCATACCTATCGAGACTGCCGTATCCGTAGGCAAGATTACGGGATACGTAGGCCTGCCGCAGGGCGCACGCCGACGCAATGCATGCCAGTACTTCTTTGTCAACGGTCGCAATATGCGCCATCCCTATTTCCATAAGGCGGTGATGACGTGCTATCAGGACCTCATAAGCGCCGATGTGCAGCCCAATTATTTTATTAATTTCGAAGTACCGGCCGACCGCGTAGATGTCAATGTCCATCCGCAGAAGCACGAGATAAAGTTCGAGGACGAGCAACTGATGTGGCAGGTGCTCACTGCCGCTGTCAAAGAGTCGCTGGGTAAGTATAATGTGGCACCGGCCATAGATTTCGATGCTACGGATGTGCCTGATATTCCTCCGCTTAATCCAAATGCGACGGCACCCGACCGCGCCGTCAACGATTCGTTGGATCCGAACTACAATCCATTTGCAACCACGATACCCGATGCACCGGTATCGGGAGCGTCACGCGGAAGCTACACGGGCACAGGCCGTTATACCGAACGAGGCTCGGCACTCAACCGCGATTGGGAACAGCTCTATCGCCGTTTCAACGATGGCGGAATACCGATGGAAGATACGTCCACGACCACTACGCAGACCACCATAGAACTGGATGCTACATCTGCCGTGGACGCGCCTAACCACATGCATAAGCGATTGATGCATTTTGACAACCGCTATATACTTTGCGAAAACAAGGAAGGGCTATTGATGGTAGATGCTCGTCGTGCCCATATCTCAATACTATTTGATCGCTACATCAAAGGTATGGGGCAGGGGCCGTTACCATCCCAGCAATTGCTTTTCGAAGAGGAGGCTGAGATTGATTGTGCCGCCGCCCCCATGGCTGCTGAGATGCTGCCCGAGTTGGAACGCCTTGGCTTCCGGGTGCAAACGAACGATGCCACACATTGGAGTATTACGGCAGCTCCTGCCGCCCTTAACGGTGCCGGTGCAGCCGAAAGTCTTGTGTCTATCATCAGGCAGATTGTCGAAAGCGGAGGTGTCGAGAGCGCAGGTGTCGATATACGTCGACGCCTTGCCTTGGCCATGGCGCGTACTGCGGCCATAGGCGCTCGCCAACCCCTGAGCGAAGAAGAAATGGAACGCTTGCTTAGCGAGCTTTTCCATCTTTCGTCACCGGGGTACACCCCTGACGGCCTTGTCGTGATGCACACATTGCCGCTCTCCGCCATCGATGCCTTCTTCGGCAGATAGAGTTTGAGAACAAAAGGTGTGGAAACTAACTATGTTCAATATAGCAGGCATTGTATGGGCGTGATATTGGAGTGTTTACATACTGATTTTTTTAGATGATTATGGCACAGAAGAAACTTACACAGGCACAGCAGGTGATAGAAGCACTACGCAAGAATGGTGGATATGCCACGCTTGGAAAGCTGTATCATTTGGTAGATACACGGTTATGGGCAACAAGAACTCCGAACGAATCCATACGAAGGATTGTGCAGTTGTCCAATGAAATTTTCAGGGTACAGCCGGGGCTATAGGCTTTGAGTGAGTATCGTGAAGAGGTTATGCGCAAACTCGATATAAAATCGAGGGATGCAAAGAGCGAAGAGATGTTTACGCATAGCTATTTTCAGGGACTAATTATCGAAATTGGTAATATGAAGCATTTTACGACCTATGTCCCTGCGCAGGATCAGAATCGCAAGTTTCTTGAACGTCCATTGAAGGACGTTTGCTCGACAATTCAGATACCTCAATTTTCGTATGAATGTATAACAAATAGGGCTAAAACCGTAGATGTTATATGGTTCAATGACCGTGAGATGCCTAACAGCTTTTTCGAAGTGGAACACTCCACCGACATTCAGAATTCTGTGACAAAATTCTGTGATTTGCAGGATTTCTATAGCCGCTTTTATATTATTGCTCCCCAAAACCGTAAAGAGCAATTTGACAAGGTGCTGGAAAGAACAGCTTTTCGTGATATGAAAGGACGTATTCTATTCCACAGCTACGAAAGTGTTTTGGGGCAATATGAATTGATGTGTAAATTGAGCGCAGCCGGAGACCTTATTTGATCCTATGTGCCGGATGTCTCGGGCGTTTTAGTTGCGCTCAATTTTCTAATATGCTATTATGCCTGCGCTTGGTCGGGGCCGTTGTGGTTGTCGAGAGGAGCCCAGCGCTGGCGTAGGGGAAGGCGCGTGGGGAGGATGAGCAGACGCAGGCCGGACGAGTAGGTGAAGTAGCCCCAGATCCAATTGATGAATACCGAAATTTTGTTGCGCATTCCCAGCAGCGACAATAGGTGTATTGCCATCCACGCTATCCATGCGGGACGGCCGTAGATGTGCATCTTGGGGCGAGGTAGGTCGACGACGGCACGGTTGCGGCCTATGGTAGCCATACTTCCCTTGTCTTTGTATACAAAGGGATGTCGGCGTGCAGCTTCCTTACCGAGGTTATGTGCTAAGTTAATGCCTTGTTGTATGGCCACTTGAGCGACCTGCGGACATCCGCGTGGATAGCGCTCGTCGCTGTGTGACGCTATATCGCCTATGGCATAGACGTCTTGCAGCCCGGCCACGCGGTTGAATTCGTCCACCTCGAAACGCCCGCCACGCGCCATCTGCGGCTGCGTGCCGACAAAGGTGAAGGGTATGCCTTTGACGCCGGCGGTCCAGATGACCATTTCGCTGTACATCTGCGTCCCGTCGGTGAAGGTGATGGTGTTGTCTTCGTAACTTTTGACCAAGGCGTTAAGTCGTACGTCCACCATCAGGTGGCCCATATACTCGAGTGCGTGTGCCGATGATTGTTCGTCCATGGCTTGGAGCAGTCGCCCGGTGCCTTCGATAAGCGTTACTGATACATCATCAATGCTTATGCCCGGATATTCGCGCCGCAGCAGGTAGCGCTTCATCTCGCCTATGGCACCGGCAACCTCGACACCGGCGGGACCTCCGCCAATGATGGCGAAAGACAGTAGGCGGCGACGCTTGTCTGCATCGGGTTCCAATGATGCACGTTCCAGTCTGGCCAGTATGTCGTTGCGGCAGCGTATGGCTTCGGGTACGGACTTGAGCGTGTACACGCTTTGCTGCAAGCTGTCATTGCCAAAGAAATTGTTTGTAGTGCCGGCGGCGATAACCAGGGTGTCGTAATGCAGCGTCTCGTACTGAGTGCTTAAGGTCTTGGTTGTAGTGTCTATCTCGGATACCTCGCCCAGATGGAATGTGCAGCCGCGCAGCCGACGCTGACGCATTTCACGCCTCAATGGGAAGCTGATGCTGCCGGGGTCAAGACCCGCAGACGCCACTTGATAAAACAGCGGCGGAAAGCTGTGGAAATTGAAGCGGTCGATGACGACAACGTTCCATTGTCGTTTGTTTAGGCGTTTGACGAGATTTAGTCCGGCAAAACCTCCGCCGATGACTACAAGAGTCTTTTTGTCCGTGGTTTTGCAGTGACTGTCGTTATGCTTGTTATCGTGTGTGTTCATAGTTCGGTTGTCTTAATCGTTGTGTTGATGTTGGTGTGTGGCGCGTCTCGGGAGCGGCGCGTCCTTATATTCAACAAATCCGATGCCAAAATGTTTTTTTGTCGCAAAGATAGACACATAAAAAGCCCCCGGACATATGTGTCCGAGGGCTTTATAGGCGATGTGAGCTCGAGACGTGCCTTATTCGGCAGCGGGAGCTTCGGCTTCGGCGGCAGCGGCCTCGCCTTCGCCTTCTTGGGCGGCAGCTTCGGCAGCGGCAGCGGCCTCGGCTTCAGCCTTGGCAGCGGCGATTTCGGCTTTCTTCTTGGCTACGGCTTCGGCCTTAGCTTTGTTCTTAGCCTCTTCTTCGGTCAGACGTGTCTGAGCCTCTTGTTTCTTCTTGTCTGCTTCTGAAGTCTTTACGGCTTCAATTTTCCTGCTCTTGTCAGCCTTCCATGCATCGAAGCGGCGTTGAGCCTCGGCTTCGTCAAAAGCGCCTTTCATGACGCCGCCCTGGAGGTGTTTCATCAGCATCACGCCCTCGCGGGACAGGATGTTGCGTACGGTGTTGGTGGGTTGTGCACCGGTGTTAACCCAATACAAAGCACGTTCGAAATTCAGTGTGATTGTGGCGGGATTGGTGTTGGGGTTGTACGAACCAATTCGCTCAATGAATCGACCATCTCGTGGTGCTCTGCTGTCGGCGATAACAATAGGATAGAACGCATAGTTCTTGCGACCATGGCGTTGCAGTCTGATTTTTGTTGCCATTAAACGTTGTTTTGTAAAGTGTTATGTATAAGATGTATTGTGCTGTTAAGCGACTGCAAAGGTACGCATTTTCTCTGTAACGGCCAAATATTCCGATGTTTTTTCGTTCGATGTAGAGTCAAGTGGCAAGTGCATGATCTCCATCAAGTCGTGAAGACCATTTTTCTTCTCAGCATGCTCGCGCATTTGCTCAGAAATTTGTTCCTTTGTAAGAAGCATTTTTTTTGTACGTTTTAAGTTTCCGTCACCTAAAACTACAAACTTCCCGGGACTTGTCCAAATCGACAGGTCCCTTTTTTAGTGTCTTCGCTCAGACACACTCTAAGAAACAGTATCCTCGACGGTGGCCGAAAGACGTATGTTATCGACGAAGTCGCTTGCGTAGCAAGAGTTAGGGATAGATAGCCCGAATGGGTCAAGACCTTAGGCTTGACGGGTTCTTGGCGATGCCAAGCGGCGAGCCGATAAGCCGCAATAGCCCGGCGGCGGTGCCGCAACTCCACATCTTCAGCTTATTCCTGCTACCAGCGAATTATAATGATTCTTGTCTAATTGCAGAAAGGCAATAACATCCGCAGTAATATCAGGCATTTTTAATATAAGTTCGGAGTGTTTCACTGCTCTCTCTAAGGTCGTAAAGTGTGAAAAATAATGTAGAAATTTAAGCTCGTTTGGTTGCCCATCCGTAAGTATTTTTAATCTATTATCAATCTCATCATGATTGCCAGGAAGTTTTATTCTTGTATATATTTCCAAAAATCGCCTGATTATATTAGGCATTATATAAGATCTGTCTTCGGGACAATTAGAGATATAATAATTATAAATTTCAGAAAAGAGGTACAAATATTCCGAGTCATACTTTGAAAACGCCTTAGGTAAATCGATAAGCTCGACAGAACTTTCCGTAGGACGTTTAAGTAGATATAGTGGACAAAAATAGTTTTTTCGAGACCGCTTCAAATTATTAGCGTCTCTTATAAAAGTAAAAAATTCAAAATTATGTGTAGCAATAAACAGTTGAGCAAAATCTTCGTACGTCTTGTCAGATACGGTATAAAAGAAAAACTTATTTATCAATGATGCAACTTGTGCAATATGATTATTGTCAAGACTTGAAATTGGGTCATCTATGAATATAATAGCGTCACTTAAACCATCGCTTTCTTTTATATGTTCTAGAAAAACTAAAAAATATGCGAATGCAATAGCGGACTTCTCCCCTTCGCTTAAATTATGAGCAATTTCAGTTCCTCGCAACAGTTCAAAATAATTATCTCTGGTTGCCCTAATTTTTAGGTCTTTACGTCCTAACATTAATTGAATATAATAATTAAGTCTCTCTTGACCTTTAATAATCGACGTAAGTTCAGCTTGAATCAACGTGACCGATTGTTGGGCAACCTCAAGTTCATGTTTTTTCTTCTCACGCTCCTCTTCCTGTTTATTTTTAGCGTCTAGGAGTCTAAAGTAGTTGTTTTCCCGTAAAGTTGTGGCAATATAATGTAATTTTAACCGATTAGTGGCATTTTGCTTAACGGTCGAAAAATTTGATATTATGGAATTATGTTGTTCAACAACTTTTCTAATAGCAGAACAAACGGTTTTATATTCTGATAAAAAAGACAACTCGGCCATTACCGGTGTCATCCTAACAAACAAAGATTTATTGAGTTTTTCTAATAAGGCGACCTTAAGAGAGGCAAGAATGGAACTAAAGCACAATAATAATTCTTCATAACGAGTTTTGTTATTGCTAAATTCAATTCGACAACTCTCACTCAAATCATTTACGCTTAGAAATGAAGCTCTATTCGTTTCAATTTCTGTTTCAGACCGATTGATTTGCTCAATCAATTTTTCAATTTTTGATCTTAAAACAGACGCTTCATTAGAATAATAAGCATTTAATTCAGATATTCGATTTCTTAATAAGGGATTTCCACAGAAAGCGCAAACATCAATTTCCTCATGCTCATTATAGAACGACACTAAATCACGACAAGCAGTGTTTAGTCTCTGATCAGAATCTAATAACGGTTCCTTTTTTACAATAGTCGGAGAATAATCAATGCAAGAATTAACGGAATCAATAAGAGCCTGTAAGTTTAAATCAAAGAAAGCACATGATACCTCCTCCATTGGATTCTTTTGCAAGGCATTTGATTTTATAGTTGTTAATTCAGAAGGAGAGGTTATAATGTATTGACCTATATTTGTTGGAGTCAATACGGACATCTCCTTTTGAAAATGACGACGGGTAAATTCAATAGCGCTATCAAAAACATCGTTCTTAATAAATCTTGCAGACTGTGTAAATATATTGTTTAAGTTATTAAATGCATCAATAGCATCTATGTTAGTTTTAAGCCATTCCGTTATTTCTTTGACTTTAACTTTTGCATTATTTAATGCTTCTCTTTTATCTATAGACTCCTCTCCTATATCGAAAAGCACACCTTTTATTTTTGCATTTTCGAAAATATGAAAATGTAAATTCCGTTCAATATAGTCGTTGTTGAACACATAAATAGGAACTTCTAATGAAGCATTATCGATGGAGGATTGAACACCATCCTTGTCTATGTCAATCCTAAATATAGGGAACTCCGTCTTTTGATCGGAATTTGACGACAACAATTCGAATAACCGCGATAATGTAGTTTTCCCAGAATAATTCCATCCGTATATAATATTGCGCGACTGAAAATCTTTTGTTTGATTATTCCAGGAAAAATCTTGAAATATACCAAACTGTCTTAAATATTTTAATCGCTTAATACGTATCATGCGGCATTGTAAAGATGAATAAGGAAAGAGCGTATATCGCTAAAAGATAATGACATACCAATTTCCTGATTTAGTCCAATGTTAATCACATATATAAATGACTCCTTGCGGTAGTATTTTTCTCCAACTGATTTCAAGGATTTCTCGATGGTTTCTGACTTTGCAAGAAGAAGCACTAACTGATAGTCACGGTCAACGACTTGAGTATTATTGTTAGGATGTGCTTTTGTGTTATGCTGGGTTGCTGTTAGGAGGATGAGATTTTCCACATAATGAGCAATCTGAGGGAATTTCGAACGTGGGAAAATATGGTGTACTTGTGTCGCCGGACCGTTACCCCATTGGTCGTGAACTTCACTTTCGTGGTGAATTTTACGAATGAGAGCTATGGCCTTGTCAACATAATATTTACTGAACGCTTCTTGTTGGGTGTCTATGGTCCCTTCTGCGGCTTCTTGTCTTGTCATTGACTTGTCTTTATTGAAGTCTCTCCAGTTCTTACGATTATACATAAGGTCGGAGAAAGTAAAGGGATATTTAGAAATCGTTCCTCTTTCTGAGCCACAGATGTTATTGTCAACAGCAAATATATTGAGAATCTTAGGGAATATCCTGCGGACTTCTACGGCAGTATTTATATTGGTATTGCCAATCATAAACCGTATGAATTTATCGCGCAAGAACATATAGTCTGATTTGGAGATGCCTCCATGTACCGACTTGTCAATGAACTCTTGGAAATATTTCCACATACCGCTATCTTCCATCACCTTACGGAAGTAGCAATACAAGAAATTGAACGTATTGCGTTCTCGCCGTGAGATATAATCGAGCATATCCTCATCAGCGATAGAGTACACGTTTGCACTTCCCGATTTGGTAATAATCAAGACGTGCGCATAACCCAAAAGCCTGAGCGGTTGCTGAATAAATTTATCGTATTCATGTCTCGCTGTAGGATTGGTCGGTATAGGCTTCCCAAAAACGGCAACAGCATTTTTGATGAAATACTGTGAATCCCATATGTCGCTGACGGTAAAAGTATGATCAGGCTTAACTATATTCAAAATGCAGTCAGCTATAAAACAAACTACGTCAGGAGTGCATTTTTGATCGGCAAATCGGGCATCACCAGACTTGCGAACATCAAGGTCAAACTGACTCAGGAACTTATTTATGGATTCTCTCATTCCGTCTGTGTATTTAGTTTTCCGAAGAAGAAAACAGAATTATTATCTATGTTTAACGACCGGGAACCGAGGTTTCGCGCTGTCATGTAGAATTTGGCGAATTTATCAGTCGCATAAAATGCGAGGTCATCGGTGCCTATTTTAAGCGTTGGGTCTATCAGCGTAAGGATAGCAACTGAGCCATCGGCAATACAATCTTTTGGCATAAAACATGCTCTTGGATTGTATGTGAGATTGGGCAATAAGACACACTCGGTATGGTTAAGGAATTTTCCTACGTCATAAGCCGAAGCATCATCAATGAAACAATCATACCCTTCGATATTAACCACCTCATTATTGCCGATATTTCGAGATTTGAGAACTCTTATGTTGCCTTGTGATTTTGTCACGCGTTTTGTTATAACGCGGTCTCGATACGCTCTGAATATACCTAATTGCATCGAATCAGCAACCGTATCAAAATCCATATCTCGGTATATTAACCAATACGGGAAACGTGTGTCCGTTATATATGATTGTCTAATATTGCGTACAGTGTTATTGATGTAAGAGTAGACTATTACGTCGGAAGGCTTTTTATCGGTATCAATGGTAAATGAAACAGTCTCGATTTTAACGCCCTTGAATGCTTTCTCTCCGAAATCGATAAAATGCGTAATAGCAAACTGAGACATCTGTTGTCGAGTGACATTATATTCCGGTGCATTAATTAGGCTCTTAGGTACAATAAGAGATACAAACCGGCCCAATGAAAGGGCTTTCTCGATAAAGAAAGCGAATAAATTATTGGTTTCCTTATTTCTTACTGAAGCCTTATAAATAGATGATAAAGATTTATCTTTTGTCAGCTTCATATAAGGAGGGTTGCCAATTACAATATCATATTTTTTATCAAAACGGTGAATAAGAGTATCCGCATTGATAAAATTGATCTGGAAATTCTCAGGTATAGAAATATGCCGGAGCATTTCTTGGAGAATTTCAATAGATGCAGGATTTATATCGACAACATCAATTTCAACATTAGTAACGGATGAATACTTTTCTATCAATGAAGGCAAGAAATTGCCCACACCGATAGACGGCTCTAAAATTGTGAGGTTAGAAAAGTTTTTTGCATCCGGCAGATTATTGACTATTGCGAAGCAAACATCCTGACGAGTGTAATATGCAGCGGTATTATCCCTCTCGGAATTAGCCATTTCGACGATTCGAGAAATGCGAGAGAAATCATATTTTGTGCGACCCAAGAAAGATATTATACTTTCTTGAGTACTTAAATTGTTGTCCTTAACGTATGTTGAAGCATCCGCATTAGAAAAGGATGAACTTTCTAAAGACTTACGAATTTTGGAAGCAATTTGTCTAAAAATGATGGTCGGAACAGCTTCACCAAGATTTTGACGAATATTCATTTCCTCTTTTTTCAAAAAGGCTTTTTTCTCCTTTAATGTCATGGCGTTTAACACATCAAAAGGAATATCCGACCATTGGAAAGACTGAGGGACTGACATCATCAGCATTACTTCTCGAATACTGAAAACTCGATTATCCGATGGATGAACGGTATTTTGGCTCGCCATAATATCATTCCGAGTGTGAATGCATGGAGCCACCTTGTCCCAACGTTGACGGGTATATTTATCACCGTTCTTTTGTGCGTTATAAACTATAACGCCATCCCGGACAGTATGTGGTATTCTGGAAATATCATCATTATCGAAAGCGGATTGACCCTCCTTAATTTCAGAAATCCATGCCTCCATGTGGGGCGCGTAGGATCTGAAATTATGATATATGTCTTCATCCCATATCTCGCCCATAGTTTTGAGACTTGGCAGGTGTCCAATTATTTCTCTTAAAGTTTTTTCGGGCGATTGAGAGGGGAAAATATCATTCGGAGTAATATCGACTATGTCCTTACGAACTCCTATAACCAAAGTCCTTGTCCTGCTGGACGGACAGCCATAATCTTTGAAATTAATAACTTTGAAAAGAATATTGTAGTGTCCTCCGAGATTGTATGTTATGGCCTCTTGAATCGACTTATCTATACCATCAATGTCGGTACAAATAGAATTTAGGAAAGCCCTTACATTTTCATACACAAAGAATTTAGGCAATACTTCGCGCGTAATTTTAATTGATTCTACTACAAGAGAATTGCGCTTTAGTTCATTACCTTTCTTATGATTGGCAACAGACATGCCTTGACATGGAGGAGTAGCTATTAAAACATCTAAATCAGAAACGCCAAAACAATCTTTCCAAATCGTGAGTTCCTTGAATATCTTATCTTTGGTTTCCTGCAATGTCATATCGCCACAAATATACCCTGAATCAAGGAGACACTTGTTGTTAAACCTCTGTATCTTCAAACGTTTTTCAAGAAGCTCAACCGTGGCAATACAGTTATAGCCTAATTCCTTAAAGCCATAGCAACCGATGCCGGCACTGCTAAATAGACTTACATAAGAGCGAATGCCATAAGGAGACCTGCGCTCAGATGCGATTGTTTCAACAACCGCATCTGGTATATTATATGTCTTGGTCTTCCTGCTCACGGCATTATAACGTAGGAACTTCCGAGTAGGCTGACAGGCGACCAAACCTTTAAGCGTCTACAAGGAAGTTCCTTAATATGTTGTATATAAGTTATTACTTACATTGATTGGTCTTTCGTCAGCGGGCGCGTTTAGATTGCAAAGTTAGCGAAAAAAATTGAGACTGTTGCAATCCGAGGCAAAGATAACCCAAGCATGTTCCGAGGTTACACCATACGAAAAGGCGTAAGAATTAAGCAATGTTAAGCGGTGGGGCGGTCTCGAAAATACTTTGTATATTTGCATACGCCGAAAAGATGGATTGACGCAATGCAAGCGATAGGCAGAGATGCTTGCGAGTATTTGCGCAGGTCCTAATCGGCGCTATCGGTAAAGACTATATAATACGCAATAGTGATATAAGGTTATGGGAAAGACAAAGATAGAGAATAAGGAATACGGGGGCGAACGGCCGTTGTTCGCCGCTCACGATTTGGAGCTGGAACACGTAGTCATCAATCCCGGCGAGAGCGCCTTGAAGGCATCGCGTGATATCGTGGCACGTCATTGCGAGTTTCGCGGCAAGTACCCCTTCTGGCATGCACGCAACTTTGAGGTCGAAGACTGCTACTTCACCGAGGGCGCACGTGCCGCGCTGTGGTACAGCCGAGACTGCGTTATGCGCAACTGCCGTGTCGAAGCGCCCAAGATGTTCCGCGAACTCAAGGGGCTGTATGTCAGCGGTGTCGAATTCCCAAATGCGCAGGAAACCCTATGGCATTGCAGCGACGTCACCCTCGAAGATGTCAAGATGTTCAATGCCGACTACCTGTTTATGCACACCGACCACGTGGTCATCGACCGCTACGAGCAGCACGGCAATTATTCCTTCCAGTACTGTCACGACGTGTTGATACGTAACGCCAAGATTTACAGCAAAGACGCCCTGTGGAACACCGTGGGCGTCACTGTGCGCGACAGCGAGCTGCACGGCGAGTACCTCGGTTGGTATTCGCACGGCCTGCGCCTTGTCAACTGCCATATCACCGGCACCCAGCCCTTGTGCTACTGCCACGACTTGGTGCTCGAGAACTGCACCTTCGGCGCTGATGCCGACTTGGCCTTCGAGGACTCGGACGTGCGTGCCGGGCTGCACGGACATGTCACCAGTATCAAGAATCCGCGCCACGGATACATCTATTGCGACAGCGTGGGCGAGGTGATACTTGACGAGAACATCCAGTCGCCTGCCGACTGCCGCATAGTCACCACCGGCAGCGCCGACGCATGAGCCGAGGCGCGGCATCAGACCTCGCGGCCCAATTGCGGTCGCCGCGAGTGGCGACACTGCGCGGCAAACTTGCCATGGTGGCGCGGCTGAGTTGGCCTGCCATTATGGCTCAGTTGTCCACGCTGCTTATGGAGTATATCGACGCTGCTATGGTGGGTCACCTCGGTGCCGAGCCGGCCGCTTCGATAGGGCTTATCGCTACCACGACATGGCTCTTTTGGGGCTTGGGTACGGCCACGGTTATGGGCTTCTCCGTGCAGGTGGCCCATCTTCTGGGCGGCGGCAAAGATGCCGAGGCCCGCAGTGTGGTGCGTCAAGGCACGGTCGTTGTTACCGCTGTCGGTATATTGGTCGCATTGGTGGCCGTGGCTATTGCTCCCGGGCTGCCGCATTGGCTTGGCGGCAAGGGCGCCGTATGCGACATGAGTACTTCCTACTTTTCCATCTTCGGAGCCTCGATGCCGGTAGTATACCTTACCTTCATGGCCGGGGCGATGCTGCGTAGCAGCGGTAATATGCTTGTTCCCGGTGTGATAGCGGTGGTGATGTGCACCCTTGATGTTGTATTCAACTTCTTTATGATATACCCGGCACATGCCATAGAGACACCCTGGGGCGTGCTGACACTGCCCGGTGCCGGGCTCGGCGTCACCGGCGCCGCCATCGGTACGGCCATGGCCCAAGTTGTGGGCTGCGTATTTCTGTTGTGGTACCTATTGCGCCGCTCGCCGGCGCTGTCGCGTCCGTGGTCGCGTGCTCGCGGCTTTGTCGGGACGTGGTGGCGTCTCAATGGTCGTGTCATGCGGCACGCCGTTTCCGTGGCCAGCCCCTTGGCGCTGGAGCGTGTAGTGATGTGTGGTGCTCAAATTCTGATAACCGCCATCGTTGCGCCGTTAGGCAATACCGCCATTGCCGCCAACGCCTTTGCTGTGACGGCCGAAAGCCTGTGCTATATGCCCGGTTATGGCATCGGCGAGGCCGCTACAACTCTTGTCGGGCAGAGCCTCGGGGCGGGGCGCCGAGCACTTGCCGTAAGCTTCGGGCGTATTACCATGACACTTGGTATAGCCATTATGGGCGTACTTGGCGTAGTCATGTGGTTCTGCGCCTACGACATGATAGCCTTTTTTACGCCAGACGTTTCTGTCCGCGAATTAGGAGCCATGGCCTTGCGCACCGAGGCTTGGGCCGAGCCGATGTTTGGCGCCGCCATAGTCGGCTACGGCATCGCCATAGGCGCACGCTATGCCACCGTACCGGCTTTTATCAATTTCGGCAGTATCTGGGCTGTCCGCCTGACGTTGTCCGCTATACTTGCTCCGTCAATGGGGCTGTACGGCGTGTGGCTGGCCATGTGCATCGAATTGTGCTTCCGCGGTGCGCTCTTTGTTCTACTCTTTGTGCGTGGCCGGTGGCTGAAACACGCCATAGCTATTGCCGCCGAGTCTTTGCCTGCCGACGCTTAGAGCCGACATTCTAAGTCTTATGTAACAAGTACAAAAAACAGAGATATACGATATAACAGAATATAAACGATATACAACCATATAAAACAGAATACAGCCATGGATATGGAAAGATACGATTTTGACACTCCGGTCAATAGGCTGCATACCGACAGCATGAAGTGGGACGGATACAGTGTCTCCGGCCACGACCTTATACCGCTATGGGTAGCCGATATGGATTTCAAGACGGCGCCCGAGATTGTGGACGCGCTGGTACATCGCGCCGCCCACGGCGTTTTTGGGTATAGTTTTCCCGGCGAAGGGTACTACGACGCCATATCCACATGGTTCGAACGAAGGCACCACTGGCACATAGATCGTAATTGGGTCATTCCGACCACGGGAGTGCTACCCGCTCTTGCGGCCGTGCTGCGTGCCGTTACGCGTCCCGGAGACGGCGTGGTGGTGCAGACCCCGGTGTATAACTGCTTTTTCTCAAGCATCCGTAATGCAGGATGTCGCAATATGGATGCCCCCTTATGCTTGGGCAGCGACGGCCTGTACAGAATGGATTTCGAAGCGTTGGAAAAATCACTTGCCGACCCCAAAAGTACGGCGATGATTTTGTGCAACCCTCACAATCCCGGCGGCCGCGTATGGCCGGCCGAGGACTTGCGCCGCGTTTACGAATTGTGCCGCAAGCACGATGTGATCCTGATAAGTGACGAGATACACTGCGATATAGCCTTTGCTCCGCACCATTACACGCCCATGGCCACGCTGTGCGACGGCGACTGCATCACTATGGTCTCGCCAAGTAAGGCTTTCAATCTCGCCGGCTTGCAGGTGGCTAATATCGTGGTCAAAGACGCACGTCTGCATCGTCTCATCAATCGAGCCATCAACGACAACGAGACTTGCGATATAAGTCCATTTGCCATTATCGCCTTGCAAAAAGCATACGACGAAGGCGAAGCGTGGTTGCAAGCCATGCTCAGATACGTACATGCCAATTATGAGAGCGTGCGCGATTACGTTGCCCAAAATATTCCCGGGATGCGTGTAATGCCGCTCGAAGGCACATATCTTGCGTGGGCTGACTGTCGCGAGATACTCGAAACACGCGGGCAGACGGTAGCTGAGTTCGCTGAGGCGCTCAGACGCGACACCGGCGTATGGATACAACCGGGCACGGCCTACGGTGTCGAGGGCGAAGGCTTTGTACGTATCAATTTGGCCACAACCCGGGCTCTTTTGGCTGAAGGTATGCGTCGTATACGCACTTACACTCAGGAATAAGACGACGTAATGCGGCGCAACGCGCCTATACACAATACACAAAAACAGGGCGGCAGACATCGGATTGTCTGCCGCCCTGAATTATTTGCTTAAAAGGTCTGTTGTTCAGTCCTCTATAAATTCAATGATGTTTGTCAGGATATTGGCATCGGTGAAACCGAATTTCTCGTCCAAAACCTTATAGGGAGCGGAAGCGCCGAAGTGCTCGAGTCCGAAGACATCCCACTTGGCGGTACCGCGCATCAGCGGATACAAAGCGGCGGGCAGTCCGGCGGTGATGCCGTAGCGCGGAACGCCGGGGGTGAGTACGCTGTCGCGGTATTCCTTGTCTTGACGCAGGAACAGGCCTACGGACGGAACGGAAACCACGCGCACGCTGCGGCCTTCCTCGGCAAGCGCTTCGGCAGCATGTACGGCCAAAGCCACCTCACTGCCGTTGGCCACGAGTATCAGTTCGGGATTTTCGGCTTCGATGACGGTGTATCCGCCACGCTGCGCGCCGTATGCGGCTTTGCGTCGGTTGCCGTCAGCGGCAGGCAGGTCTTCGAGATTCTGGCGCGAAAGTATCAGTACCGTCGGACATTCCCGGTTGTCCATAGCCATCTTCCAAGCCACGGCGGTCTCGGCGCTGTCGGCCGGACGAAGTACCAATGTGCTCTGGCGTCCGCCGAAATTGTCGAGTAGCTCCATCAGACGTATCTGCGCCTCTTGTTCTATAGGCTGGTGTGTGGGACCGTCCTCGCCTACGCGGAAGGCATCGTGCGTAAAGATGTACTTCACCGGCAATTCCATAAGTGCGGACATACGCAAGGCCGGTTTGATGTAATCGCTGAATACGAAGAAGGTACCGCAGGCACCGATACATCCGCCATGCAGGGCTATGCCGTTGATGGCTGCTGCCATAGTCAATTCGGCCACACCTGATTGCAGGAATTTACCGCCGAAATCGCCACGTGTGAAGGCGCGAGTCTGCTTCAGGTACCCGTCAGTCTTATCCGAATTGGCGAGGTCTGCCGACGAGACAATCATATTGTCTACGGTCTGTGCAAGCAGTCCCAGGACCTTGGCCGAAGCATTGCGCGATGCCTCGTTAGCCTTGAATTCGATGCCGTCGTATTCGATTTGCGGCAATTTGCCGTCGATATAGTCTTGCAGGGTTTTGACTGCTTCGGGGTTGGCTTCGGCCCAAGCCTTAGCCGCAGCACGACGCTCGGCGACAGCCTTACGCAGTTGCTCGGCGCGTGCGGCATAGAGCGCGCGTGTGGTTTCGCGTATCTCGAAAGGTTTGGCCGGATCACCGCCGAGGCCGCGGATGGTGGCATCCAAGTCTGCTCCGGCTCCCGTCAGGGGTTGTCCGTGAGTGGATACGGCACCTTCGAGGCTTGTACCGTCGGGGCGTACAGCACCCTTGGCCATAGTTGTGTGTCCGATGATAAGGGTGGGGCGGTGCTCCTCCTCTTGGGCTGCTTCGATGGCGGCGGCTATGGCTGCGCAATCGCTACCGTCGATATCGAGAACGTTCCAGCCCCATGCGCGGTACTTGGCTGCTGTATCCTCATCGGTTACGGCATCCGTAGTTGTGGACAATTGCACCTTGTTCGAGTCATAGAACATTATGAGATTGTTCAGCCCTAAGTGTCCGGCAAGACGTCCGGCGCCTTGACTGATTTCCTCTTGAATGCCGCCGTCGCTTATGAAGGCATAAGTCTTGTGCCCGCAGGCAGCCTCACCGAAGCGAGCAACGAGAAAGTGCTCGGCAATGGCGCAACCGACAGCCATGGCATGTCCTTGGCCTAAAGGACCCGAGCTGTTCTCGATGCCACGATTGACATCAAGTTCGGGGTGTCCCGGGGTCACGCTACCCCACTGACGGAATTGAGCCAGCTCCTCGGGCGTAAATTTGCCCGTAAAGGCCAGTACGCCGTAAAGCATCGTGGACATGTGTCCCGGATCAAGGAAGAAACGATCGCGGGCAATCCATTGAGGATCTTCCGGATCATAGACAAGGAACTTTGCGAAAAGTGTATTGATGAAATCGGAAGCACCCATGGCACCGCCCGGGTGACCCGATTTGGCTTTCTCGACCATAGATGCTATCAGCACGCGAAGGTTGTTGGCAGCACCATCGAGTTGTGTACGTTCTTGTTGGTTCATATATTATAGTGTTTTAGGTTTTTATTGTCCGATGTCGGCAGTGAATTTCTGCAAAAGTAATAAATTATCGCGAGAAGAGCACAATCTAAGGCCTCCAAAGTGCATCCAAAGTGCGTTTGAACATTGGCTTTAGGCCTCGGCTTTAGACCACGGGCAATAAATGAGGCGATACCATCGGAGATGTTTGCCGATGAAGGGCTATGCGGGTATTTAGTCAAAAGGAATTGACGGGTAGGAGTTGCGGGCTGTTGCGGGCTGCCCTAAATCGACGTCCTCGTGAAAAATTAAATTTTTCGACCCCGGTTGCCGAATTCTTCAGACATTTTTCGTAATATTGCATTTGCCTTTGGACTCTGCCGTTGCGGGCTGTCGGTCAAAAAAAAGCAAAAAAACGACAGAAAAATTTGGTTGAACCGAGATTATGGCGTAAATTTGCGTCAGACAATCGGCAGGACGACATCTTCAAGAGATGAACTCCGGCGCCTTCGCAGAGGCGGAAGGTAGCGCCGAGGGTCTTGAAAACAGACGCATCGCATAACGATATATGCCACATCAAAGCAGATTGGGAAACTCTTCAAATCATTATGAAATGCCGAGACAAGCTTGGTCTTCCAATGGCGGGCCCCAAGTTACCCTTAATGGGATACTGCGCGTATTATTTGCGCCGGGTGGATTACAAAAGAAGACGAGCACTCAAACCCTGTCATATCGGAGTTTCATCGCATCCTTTGATGTGGCTTTTTTATGATGAAGAAGCGTGTAACTTTTCATCGCAAGCTATCAATTACGAAGGTAAGTGTCTCGACACCATCTACCCGGCCAAGGTCTACGAGACTGAAGCTGAAGCGCTGGCTGCACTTGAGGCTTACGACATCAACAACTGTTGCGACTGCATCGTCAATATCGGCGATGTCAATGAAATTCTCAAGGTGTGGGTGTCGGTCGCTCGTTGCGAGTACAACCCCGAGGATATCGATGGCGAACCGGATGCCGGTGCGCTGCTCTCGGAGTCGGAGAAAATCACCAATGTATATACGAAGGAGTTCGTGCTCGGCGCTGACGAGGAGTGGTACGATGACAATCGCGGAAATGAATGCCGCTTCGGCGCTCACCCCTTTACCGATGCCGAAATCAAGGAGGGCGAAGGCGCGTCTATGACGCTGACCGATGCCGCAGGCAAGGTCATCAAGTCTGAAACCTATACGCGGAAGCCCGGTTGCTCGGAATGGACGACGGCCATTGGGCGCACTACTCGCAAGGCCGTAGGCTTGGCCATCGCTCAAGCTCGCAACGCCGCAGGGCTTTCGGTTCGCGACCTCGCCGACCGCTGTGGTCTTGATGCCGGCCATCTCTGCCGCATCGAAAACGGACGCATGAATGTGACCATCGACACGGTCGCCAAAATATGCGAGGCGCTCGGCCTGCGTCTTGAAGCGGTCTCGGCTTCTGAAACGAAATAAAACGAAAGCGACCGCGTCTGCTCTACATGGCGCGGTCGCTTTTTTGTTCTCTCGATGCTCGCAGTCTGCGGTCGTTAATCTTCGGGCAAGTCGTGCAGCACGTCCAGCCCCTCGGTGTCATTCGTCCATCGCAGCGTGTCGCCTTTGGCGAGGATGTACTGCGGAAGCCCGATAAAATGTTCCTCGTCATCGTTAAATATGGGTTCGTAAACCTCGAAGTCGTTCCACCGACCGACATACTGAGCATCGTCGTAAATGCTTTCCTGCGCCATCTTTCGCGCCTTTGACAAAGTTTCCTTGTTCATATTTTGCTGTTTTCCGCAAAGTTAGTAAATTTGCAGTCAAATATGGCTTTCGAGTGAGTGCCTCGGATTGTAGTTCCGAGGGGACGCTGCTCGGAGGCCTATTTTTTTGTAACATTCTTCACTATATCGGGGCTATCACTTATGCCATGTAGTTGCATTTTGCCATTGCGATATTCTCTAAAAACAACCCAGGACGGGTCGCCGTTTATTTCGATTTCATATAGGTGGGCGATGCATGTGTGGTCATGCTTATCTATGCCACATCCTACGTATTTGGCTTTGGCTATGATATCGCGGATGTGCAGTATCAGTTCGTTCTTTTCTGCAATATGTCTGTGCGGTTGGTTGCACCACTCTTTTACTTTTTTAATGCTAACTTCTGCCGTTTTATTTAAGGTCGGCAACACGATTGGGTCGATGCCATCGCGTTGTACAAGAGACTTAATCTGTTTCGCCCTTTCGAATATTGCTTTTGTTTCTATGCCTCCCGATATTTCGCCCTGCGCTGCCGTCCCTGTCGCCGCCTTGGCTTCGCCCTTAGTGAGTACGTCCTTGACGATATTGGCGTTTGGCGCGAGGTTGTCAACGCGGTAAATTCTGACGTTTCCGGCAATATCTTTTTTATAAAGGTCAAGCGCACCCGACATGCCGTTCTGTGGGTCGTAAAAACGTAGGCTTCCATCGGGGAGGCGTTCGGCGGTGATGATATGCCCCGAGCGCTTGCGCTTCCATCGCCATGCGATATGATAGCGTCCTGTCTCGGTCATTGCGGCGGAGACCTTCGCCCATTTTAGAGGCGGTTGCTTGATGTGCCCATACCTGTCTAAGGTCGTACGAGCGATTACCGGGATGTCTTCTCTCGTGATGTTCTGCCATGCGGTATGCGTTGCTTTCGATAGCTTGCTGAGCGCCGAACCTGCCGTGTTGGGTAATGCTGAAACGTCGAAGCCTCGCAGGCGCAACTCGTATGCCACCACGCATGTTTGGCAGTTGACGCTGTAAGCCTTGCTTTCGCCGTAATGCGGATTTCCGTGCATTTTATTGGCCTGCTCGTGGCTCATCGGGCGGCCTCGCTTTATGCCGAGGTCTTTTTCGATTTGCAAGTATGCTTCGATATTGGCCAGCTTCTGCTCGTCGGTCAGATAATCGGGCTCGATGCGTTCCCAATAGCGGCGCTTGATGTCTTGGATTTGTGCGATTGTCCGCTTGGCGTGGCGTTCGGCGGCGATGTCGAGCGGCGTCTTCGCCGTGCGTGTCTGCTTGGTGGTGATGCCGGTATAC
>ERZ1026780.541-NODE-541-length-29852-cov-12.812867_pt1 | contig 29852 bp, 29 predicted proteins | sample MGYA00380126_ERZ1026780 | MGnify/ENA primary metagenome ERZ1026780 (study PRJEB33269, sample SAMEA4719762) | human gut metagenome | biome: human-associated habitat; feature: organic feature; material: feces | place: Cameroon | collected 2013-10 ... | reverse complement strand
CCAAATGCGAAGCATTCCACATTGCTCCAAGGCTGTTTTTTATGTTTTTGTTTTTAATTCCATTCACGATTCAACCACATGTAGAATCTATAATTATCTTCTGAGTGGTTGTTAATGGGAAAATGGGGGTGGATATTGGGATTCTTTCCAAAAAATAGTGTAAATTTGTGGAGAAATAAATCTTGAAAATTATGAGAACAGTACAAATCCCTATCAATAATGTTGACGCTCTTGCTGAGGCGGCGCGTCAGTTTATGGCTGAAATGGGCGACTACACCGTTTTTGCATTCTACGGTCAGATGGGCGCAGGAAAGACCACTTTCATCAATGCGCTTTGCCGTGAGCTCGGTGTGGAAACCGACAGCACCAACTCGCCATCGTTCGCCATTATCAACGAATATCGAAGCGACAGCACTGCCGAACTCATCTACCACTTCGACTGCTACCGTCTTGAAAATGAGGCTGAGGCGCAAGATATTGGCGTGGAAGACTATTTCGACTGTGGCGCGCTTTGCTTTATCGAGTGGCCAGAGCGTATCGACGGACTGCTCCCCGACGACACCGTGGAAGTGGAAATCACCGTGAACGATGACGATTCGCGTATGTTGAAAATCACTTTCCCAGAAGATTGATATGCCACGTTACATTAAGTTGAGCGAAACGAAATCAACCAACAGTTATCTGGCTGGCACGGCGTCGGCTTTGCCCGGTGGCACGGTGATCTACACCTATCGCCAAACGGCGGGCCGTGGGCAGAAGGGCAACAGTTGGGAAAGTGAGGACAATAAAAACTTGGCGTTTTCCTACCTGCTGAAGTCGCCACACATCGAGCCAAGCCGCCAGTTCTTTATCAGCGAGGCGGTGTCGCTGGCGGTGGCTGATATGCTCAGCCAGTATGTGCCAGAGGGCATTTCCATCAAGTGGCCCAACGACATCTACTACCGCGACCAGAAAATTTGTGGCATTCTGATTGAGAACACCCTGTCAGGCAGCCATATCGGACACTCCATCATTGGGGTGGGCATCAACATCAACCAGGAGCGATTCGTGAGCGACGCGCCCAATCCGGTGTCGCTGAAAAATATCACTGGCGATGACTATGATTTGGAACAGTTGCTCCGTGAGGTGAACGAGCGCATCGAACGCTTGACCGACTTCTCGCAAGCCGACGAGGAAGCACTGCACCAACTCCACGCGCGCTACATCTCACGCCTCTACCGTGCCGACGGCAAGGCGCACCAGTGGCAGTTGCCCACAGGTGAGTGCTTCGAGGGCGTGATTGTGGACGTGCACCCCGACGGCTTGCTCAGCATTCGCCACACAGCCACTGGCGAAATCGGCAAGTATTATTTCAAAGAAGTGAAACACGTAATCAATAAGCATGTATTATGAACGTAGCAGTTTATTGCGCCTCTCGCGAAAATTTGGGCGAAAAATATGAGGCTCCAGCCATAGCATTGGGCAAATGGCTGGGTGAAAACGGACACACTTTGGTGTATGGTGGCGTGAAATCAGGCTTGATGCACACCGTGGCGCAAGCCGCTCACGATGCTGGCGCACACATTGTGGGCGTGGTGCCGGAGCGATTTGTGGAGCGCACCGATGCCGTGGTAGATGAGGTGGTGAAATGCCACGACCTGGGCGACCGCAAGGTGATAATGATGGACCGTGCCGATGCTTTCGTGGTGCTGCCTGGAGGACTGGGCACCCTCGATGAGTGGCTCAGCACACTCTCGCAAATCATTGTCAACATCGATGACCATCGGCCCATTTTTGTGGTGAACGTTGATGGCATGTACACCCACCAACTGGAACAACTGCGCGACACGGCAAACTCGCCGTTCGCCCGAGGCAAGCACATCGACTGCTCTATCGAAGTGGCAGATGGCGCCGCCCTCATCGCGGCTCTTGAAGTGGAGAATAGAAATTAGATTTTTATTTTTAGAAGTTAAGGAGTTAAAGAAATTTAGAAGTTAAGGAGTTAAGAAGTTAAGAAGTTAAAGAAGTTAAGACGATACCGATGGCTTCAGTAATTTGATTTCTTACATTCAATATTATTAGAAGTTAAGACGATACCGATGGCTTCTGCTATTTGATTTCTTACATTTGTCTTACATTCAGATATTATGAAAGTATATACTCTTACAGGCGATAAAGGCACCACCGCACTGGTGGGCGGACAGCGTGTGGATAAAGACTGCACGCGAGTGGAGGCATACGGCACCGTTGACGAACTCAACGCGCAAATCGGACTTTTGGCTCACCACATCAAGCAAGACGCCCATTGCAGCGAAGATGTACAACAGGTGATTTTCGCGATTCAAAACAAGTTGTTCAACATCGGGGCGTATCTGGCAACCGACGGCACCGCCGAGTCGCCCGTTTACGGTCTTACCGAAGCCGATGTGAAACTGCTCGAAACCAAAATCGACGAAATGGAGGCTCCATTCCGTGGGTTCATTCTGCCGGGCGGCAGCCTGGTGAGCGCGCAGAGCGATGTGTGCCGCACCGTGGCGCGCCGTGCCGAGCGCCGGGTGGTGACATTGGCAAAAGAGGCGTTTGTTTCGCCCCTTGTGATGCAATATCTCAACCGTTTGAGCGACTTCTTCTTCGTTTTTGCAAGATTTAACAATATAAAAGCCAATATCACCGAATTTTATTGGGATAAAAATGCCTAATATCAAATTATAATATTATTTTTGCGAAAATTTTAAGAATGAGTTGAATCTCCGCTCTTCCAGCAATGGGAAAAGTGAGACAATTTGGAACTTTAAAACTCACATATTATGTATTGGACACTAGAATTAGCCACAAAACTTGAAGACGCTCCATGGCCAGCAACTAAAGACGAACTTATCGACTATGCTATGCGTAGTGGCGCACCATTGGAAGTGATAGAAAACCTCCAGGAAATAGAAGACGAAGGTGAAACCTACGAATCGATAGAAGATATTTGGCCTGATTACCCAACCAACGACGAAGACTTCTTTTTCGACGAAGAAGAATACTAATCGCACAGTAAACAACAATTAAAAAAATACAAGCGGTGCAGAAATCCCACGATTTCCCACCGCTTTTTCCATACCCACTAACCACCACATCCCCAGCAATATACATCACTCACTATACAATTTGTGGCAAATTCATTATACAATTTGAGGGCGTTTTACTATACAATTTGTGGATATCTTATTGTACAATTTGTGGATTTTTGCGGTTCCTTCTCGTCGGGTTTGTTTGGTGATGGGTGGGATGAATATGAAACCACCAAATCTTTGAACTGCCATTTAAAACACAAAAAATTAAAATAGATTGCTCATATTCAGATAAAAAGCACTATCTTTGTTTCCAAAATTTGTCACAAGTGACACTTTTTGGAAATATATGATTGTAAACAGAAGTAGATACATAGACCAATTAGTGCGTTCAAAGGGGAATGGACTAATAAAGATAATCACAGGATTGCGTCGTTCTGGTAAGTCTTTCTTGTTGAAGAAACTCTTTCGTCAGCATTTGCTTGATGAAGGGGTTTCAGAAGACCATATCATAATCATTGATATGGAAAGTCGAAAGAACAAGGACTTTAAAAATCCAGATTATTTGCTTGACTGGGTTGAAAAAGAAATGAAGGACGACGTCATGTATTATATCATCATTGATGAAGTGCAGGAAGTCAACGACTTTGTTGAAGTACTTTCTACCTTGGCTGTGACAGAGGGGACGGATGTTTATGTCACTGGTTCAAACTCTCGTTTCCTATCATCGGATGTGGTTACAGAGTTTCGTGGCAGAGGTGACGAGATTCATGTATGGCCTTTATCGTTTGGGGAGTTTATGTCTGTTTATGAAGGGTCGAAGGAAGATGGATGGGCTGAATATCTTATGTTTGGAGGATTGCCACAACTTCTGACACAAGTGGGTGATGACAAGAAGGCTGGTTTCTTGCACCGTTTGTATCGCACTGTATATCTCAGAGACATATACGAGAGAAATCCCATAGAGATGAAAGCGGAGTTTGAAGAACTCTCAAAGACTGTGGCATCCAGCATTGGCGCACCAGTCAATGCACAAAATATAGCAAATACGTTCAAGTCTGTAGGAAAGGTGCAGGGTATCAGCAGCAAGACAGTTTCCACATATTTGGAATATATGCAAGACTCTTTCTTGATTGAGAAGTCTGAACGATATGATATTAAAGGGCGAAAGTATATTGGTGCCCTGTGTAAATACTATTATCAGGACATTGGTTTGCGTAATGCAATTCTTTCATTCCGTCAAAATGAAGCAACGCATATCATGGAGAATGTTATCTATAATGAGATGCGCATGCGTGGCTGGCTTGTTGATGTGGGCAATATCTTTCATCGAATAAGAAATGAAGCTGGCCAACAACAACGTGTCATGCTTGAGGTTGATTTTGTGTGCAATAAAGGCAGCGAGCGTATCTATATTCAATCTGCGTACAAGATGCCGAGTGCGGAAAAGATGGAGCAGGAGAAACGTTCTCTAAAATTGGTTGATGATTCATTCCGAAAAATGATAATTGTGGGAGAACATACAAAAACATGGAGTGATGAGAATGGAATACAGATAATCAGCATCTATGATTTTCTTCTGAATGCGTCGTTGACGGAATAGTGTATAATATTCTTTGCTGTAATAGCAATAGGGTAGTAGAATGGTCTGTTACTATGAAAATAAAAAAAAGACTGGAAATCTGATGATTTTCAGTCTTTTGGGGGTGCCCAAGAAAGGACTCGAACCTTCACGCCTTGCGGCACACGCACCTGAAACGTGCGCGTCTACCATTCCGCCACTTGGGCATTTTGCGAATGCAAAGTTAGCAATATTTTTTTAATTAGCAACTAAGAATTGGCAAAATCGTGCGTTTTTTAAAAGTAGGCACTGCTTGAAAGTGCTGAATGTGTGGGGTGGGGCGTGGTGGTTTTTTGTGGCATATTTGATTATGTGCTTTTCTTTCGGTAAATTTGCAGATGAAAAATCAATATTAAATCAGCAATTATGAGAAAATCATTATTCCTAATTCTTGGGCTCGCATTGGCGGTGATGGCCAATGCTGGCACACGTGAAGACTTTAAGGCTAATTACAAGCAAGCAGCCAACAATTATTATGCCTATCCCGACCAGAATCTGCCTGCGCTTACCGCTGCGCCAGAGGGATATACGCCATTCTATATCGACCATTATGGCCGTCACGGCAGCCGTTGGCTCATCGACCCAAAGCAGTACAGTTCCACCGTTGCCATCCTCTCGAAAGCCGACTCGGTGGGCAAACTCTCGGCTCGTGGCAAGGCCGCTTTGGCTACCCTCAAAGAGGTGGACGCTGCGTCGTACAAGCGTTTGGGCGAACTGAGCGACATCGGTGCAGAGCAGCACCAGCGCATTGCCACTCGCATGTATAAGAATTATCCCGAAGTGTTTGCTGGTGATGCTGCCGTAGATGCGCGTTCCACAGTTGTGATTCGTTGCATTCTCTCGATGCAAAACGCTGTGACCACCCTCAAGGGCTTCAATCCACAACTCCGCATCACTACCGATGCATCGGAGCACGATATGTACTTTATGAACTACGACGACCTTGTGGCAAAACGCTTGCGCAGCACTGCGTATAAGACTCAAGAAAAGGCGTTGAAGGATAAATATCTCCAGCCAAAGCGATTGTTCCGCACCCTGTTCACCGATAGCAAGTGGGCGATGGCGAATGTGAAAAAGCCACAGAAGTTTATGCTCGACCTCTTTGATGTGGTGGGCAACATGCAGAGCCATCACCAATTTGAGAATGTGGACCTCTACAACCTTTTCAGCGAGGAAGACCGTTTGAAAGTTTGGGAGTATAACAATATCCGCTGGTATTTCTGGGCTGGTTCCACACCACTCACCAAAAACCGTATGCCATACATGGAGGCAAACCTTCTGCGCAACTTTATCACCACTGCCGACAAGGCGATTTTGGATGGCAAAAACTGCGCAACCCTCCGTTTCGGTCACGAGAGCGTGGTGCTTCCACTGGTGTGCCTGATGGGGCTTAACAATATGGACTACAGCACTGCCGACCTCGCGTCGCTGACCGACAAGTGGCAGAGTTACAAGGTGTTCCCGATGGCTGCCAACGTGCAATGGATTTTCTTCCGCAAGGCAGGCTCGCCAATCCTCGTGAAATTCTTGCTCAACGAGCACGAAGCCACCCTCCCCGATGCTGTGAAGCCAGTATCTGGCCCATACTACAATTGGGACGAGGTGAAAGCCTACTTCGAACAAAAACTCGCCGACGAGCCACAAGTGGAAATCCCCGAAAAATAACCCACACATCATCAGGCACTAACCGCCTGCTAAACGAATAAAAACACTACCAAAGGGACGGTTCTTCTGGTAGTGTTTTTTTTGGTCTGAATGGTGGGGTTTTTGGGGTGGTTACGTAGAATCACGGCTCTTTCATTTAACTTTGGTGTTGTTTAGTAACTGCTTGAATAAGTAGCATTTACCCAAGTCTAATCTGTGGAATATCTAAAAACAGCTTTGTTGGGTGTTATTGAGAGTTGCTTCTAACCGACTAATACTCATGGATATTGAAAATTCAAAGCATTTTTAAATGAAAGAGCCGTGACGTAGAATTAACAAAGGTTATATATCTGTTAGGATTTATTTTTGTACTTTTGTTGTTTAGATGATACGAGCCCGTTATGGCTTTATTTTTGAATGAGTTGGAAAACTGTTGCTGGTGTGGCAGTTGAAATATGCCAAAGGCATGTCCCTACGTTTTTTTCAATTTATTTGGGAATGATTTTGCCTGGGGCTTCTAAATGTTTTTTTGTGCTATGAAGAAGATTTTGACTGTGATGGTGGCTGCCTTTGTTTGCCTTGCGGCTTTTGCACAGGGCCACGCCACCTATAAGGTAAAGGAACACGACTTTGGCTATATCAAGGAGGCTAAAGGGGCGGTGTCGCATACGTTTGAACTTAAAAACACTGGCGACAAGCCTTTGGTGATTATGCAGGTGGCGACTTCGTGTGGTTGCACTCGTCCAGAATTTCCCACCAAGCCCATCAAGCCGGGCAAAACGGCAAAAATCAAGGTCACATTCAACCCTGCAGGGCGTTCGGGTGCCTTTATGAAGCCCGTGAAGGTGAAAACCAGTGGCGATGAAGGTCGCACCACGCTGACCATTCGTGGCACGATTATTCCAAGAAAATGACGACGCTGAAGCGAAATATGATGCTGTTGGCACTGTGCCTCGTAAGCCTTGCGGCTACGGCGCAGAGTGTGCCGTCGTGGCTGGAGACCACCCACGATTTCGGCAAGTTTCGCGACGAACTGAAATCGGTAAGCACCACCATGCGAGTGGTGAACCGTGGCGATTCGGCTTTGGTGATTACGCGTGTGCAGTCGAATTGCGGTTGCACCGTGGCAGAATACACCCGCCAAGCCATTGAACCGGGCGACACCGGCAGCGTGCAAGTCACCTACAGCACGCGCGACATTCCGGGGCCGTTTGAGAAAAAGGTGTATGTATATACCAACGGCAAGCCTCGCAAATCCACGCTCACCGTGAAGGGCAGCGTGATAGGCTCTGCCGAAACCGTGGCTGAGCGCTATCCGTTCGGTTTCGGTCCCATTCGCTTAAACTCTGCCAGTATGCCACTGGGCGAGGTGTTCAGGGGCAATTCACGCAACGCCTACATCAGCGGCTACAACACATCGAGCGACACGATGCTCGTGCACGCCGCCATCAACTCGAAATACATTTCTTGCCACGTGCTCCCCGATACCATTGAGCCGGGCGGCATATTTATCGTATCGGTGCATTGTTCATCGGCTGGCGCGCCACATTGGGGATTCAACGCCGACACGGTGAAGATGACGGCGCACTCGCTTCACGGTACCGAGCAATACGAAGGCAAATTCAACGTGATGCTCCAAGTGAAGGAGAACTTCTCACGCATGACCGAAAAGCAGCGCCGCAATGCACCGGTGATTGAGGTTTCGACCGACAAGGTGGACTTCGAGACTTGCGCCCCCAACGAGCCCGTGAGCCGCACATTCACCATCACCAACCGTGGCAAAGATGTGCTTCGCCTGCGCAGGCTATTTGTGCCGGAAGGGGAGGGCATCACCGCCACCAGCGACCGCGACGAGTTGAAGAAAGGGCAGTCGGCTACCGTGAGCGTGACGCTCGATACATCGGCGCGCGCCAATAGCGTGGTGAACACCCTGCTCACCATCATCGCCAACGACCCCTACACCCCACAGACGCAACTGCGCCTGGTGGGCATTGTGAAATAAGAAAAAACAATAAAAAAAGATAAGAAGACATGAGTAACAATCAGCAAAACGATGGCCACCATCAAATTGAGCATCCCGAAAACGATGCGCAATACACTGGACTGCAAGTGAATGCTGGCATTGAAATGCCACCAATGAACAACCCCTACATGAAGCGTCGCAAAAAGCGTCCGCAACTGTCGGTAGCCGATTACGTGGAAGGTATTCGCAAGGGCAACCTCTCGGTGCTGGGTCAGGCTGTCACTTTGGTGGAGAGTCTGGTGCCAGAGCATCAAGTGATTGCGCAGGAAGTGATTGAGAAGTGTTTGCCTTACACTGGCAATAGCAAGCGCATCGGCATCACTGGTGTGCCTGGCGCTGGTAAGAGCACATCAATCGACGTGTTTGGCTTGCATGTGCTTGAAAAAGACCCTGCCAACAAGTTGGCGGTGCTGGCGATTGACCCAAGTAGCGAACGCTCAAAAGGCTCAATCCTCGGCGACAAAACGCGTATGGAGAAACTTTCCGTACACCCCAAGGCATTCATTCGCCCTTCACCCTCGGCTGGATCGCTTGGCGGTGTGGCTCGCAAGACGCGCGAAACCATCGTGCTCTGCGAGGCTGCCGGCTACAACAATATCTTTGTCGAGACCGTGGGTGTGGGCCAGAGCGAAACCGCCGTTCACTCGATGGTTGACTTCTTCTTACTGATTCAACTCGCCGGCACAGGCGATGAATTGCAAGGCATCAAGCGTGGCATTATGGAAATGGCTGATGGCATCTGCATCAACAAGTGCGACGGCGACAACGTGGACCGCGCCAACCTTGCCGCCAACCAGTTCCGCAACGCGCTCCACCTCTTCCCCATGCCACCAAGCGGCGTGGCACCACAAGTCACCACCTATTCGGGCTACTATGGCTACAACATCGACAAGGTGTGGGAAATGATCGACGCATATTTTGAAACCGTGCGCAAGAGCGGCTACTTCGAGGAAAAGCGCCGTCAGCAGGAAAAATATTGGATGTACGAAACCATCAACGAGCATCTGAAGAGCCATTTCTACAACAATCCCGAAATTGAGCGTCTGCTTAAAATCAAGCAAGAGATGGTGCTCGGCAGCAAGCAGTCGTCGTTTATCGCGGCATCTGATGTGCTGAAATTTTATTTTGACTCTTTAACCCAAATCGGTCATTAGGCCGTGTAGTATTTCTGAATTTTAGAAGAATGAATTTTTGCTTGTCTTCTATGTTAATGAGTGATAGCGAGCTATTACGAATTAAAAACAAGCGAAAGGCATCTTATAAAAGCCGAAAGACCGCAAGAAGTAATCTAAAAATCACTACACGGCCTAATGATCTGGTTTTAAAGTGTCATCCTGACGGAAATGGACATTGGTATTGCAGTCGCGGTTCTCTATCCCGACGATAACATTGCCGACCGTTGCTATTTCTGGACTGTAACCGGTGAACTTCTTGTAGGTCATTTTTGCGTCAAATTTCTCCATAATTGGAAATGTACCACCAAAAGATGTGAGTTTCTCGGATTTTATTTGTATTTTTGCCATGCCTGATGAGGTTTTGTTTGATTATTACAGCAACACTAAATTAAGTGAATCCTCTGAAATGGTAAAATTCTGGGCAACCTTTTGTTACTCAGGTATTTAAAAAGTTTAAGTTATAATAGTGTTGCGGAATTAAGGAGAACTATCAGCCGTGTCATTTCGATTGTTTTTATTGAATAAGGTAAAAAAGCCAATTGAAGAAGTTTTTTCTACAGAAGCAACGGAAGAGGATTTTAAGTATGCTATTGAAGATGAGTATGGAGTTCAGTATAGTCGCGATGGGAAAAAACTATTAAAGGCTTCTTTCTCATTCTCATTATGCGAGAAAGAATATGTTGTAAGAGGAGGAACAGAAGTTATTTGCGATGGTGCTTTTAGATGGTGCGAATCTCTTCAAAGCATCACCATTCCGAACTCTGTAACGAAGATAGGAGATGAAGCCTTTAGTGGGTGCAAATCTCTTCAAAGCGTTACCATTCCGAACTCTGTGACGAAGATAGGAAATGGAGCTTTTAGTGGCTGCGAATCTCTTCAAAGCATCACCATTCCGAACTCTGTAACGAGCATAGGATATGCCTTTAGTGGCTGCGAATCTCTTCAAAGCGTCACCATTCCGAGCTCTGTAACGAGCATAGGAAATTGCGCTTTTAGCTCGTGCAGATCTCTTCAAAGCATCGCCATTCCGAACTCTGTAACGAAGATAGGAGATTCCGCTTTTAGCTCGTGCGAATCTCTTCAAAGCATCACCATTCCGAACTCTGTAACGAGCATAGGAGATAGAGCTTTCTATTGGTGCGTATCTCTTCAAAGCATCACCATTCCAAGTTCAGTAACGAGCATAGGAGATGAAGCTTTTAGTGGCTGCAAATCTCTTCAAAGCATCACCATTCCGAACTCTGTAACGAGCATAGGAAATTCCGCTTTTAGCTCGTGCGAATCTCTTCAAAGCGTCACCATTCCAGACTCAGTAACGAGCATAGGAGATGAAGCTTTTAGCTCGTGCGAATCTCTTCAAAGCGTCACTATTCCAAACTCTGTAACAAGCATAGGAGATGAAGCTTTTGGTTGGTGCAAATCTCTTCAACGCATCACCATTCCGAACTCTGTAACGAAGATAGGATATGGAGCTTTTTACTCGTGCAAATCTCTTCAAAGCGTCACCATTCCGAACTCTGTAACGAGCATAGGAGATGAAGCTTTTAGCTCGTGCGAATCTCTTCAAAGCGTCACCATTCCGAACTCTGTGACGAAGATAGGAAATCGAGCTTTTTACTTGTGCAAATCTCTTCAACGCATCACCATTCCGAACTCTGTAACAAAGATAGGAGATGGAGCTTTTTACTCGTGCAAATCTCTTCAAAACATCACCATTCCGAACTCTGTAACGAGCATAGGAAATTCCGCTTTTAGCTCGTGCGAATCTCTTCAAAGCATCACCATTTCGAACTCTGTAACGAACATAGGAAATGGAGCTTTTAGTGGCTGCACGCATTTAGATGAGCCTTCCCGACTACGACTAAAAGAATTAAATTATACGCAAATTTAGGATTAAACCCAAATCGGCCATTAGGCCGTGTAAGGATTTTATAGATTACTTCTTGCGGTCTTTCGGCTTTTATAAGATGCCTTTCGCTTGTTTTTAATTCGTAATAGCTCGCTATCACTCATTAAAAGACAAACAAAATTCATTCTTCTAAAACTCCGAAATACCACAAGCCCTAATGACAGATTAGGTTTTAACCAAGAAATAAATAGTGATATGAAAAGGTTCGTAAGACTGATGATGGTCCTCCTTGTGGCTTGTGTGGTGAGCAGTTGCTCCATCACACGCGAGTTGGAGCAAAACGCTTCGCCCATCGCATTCACGGAGGTGAACAACTATTTTGTGAAAAACAACTCAGTGCCACAAAAACTGCTCCGCAAGGTGATCAACACCGAGAGCGAGTTCCGTGCCATTTTCGGTGAGGCGGCGGTGATGGGCAGCAATGGCCAGCCCACGCCCATCAATTTCAAGCGACAGTTTGTGCTGGCGGTGGTAAGCCCCGTTACCGACACCGACACGCAGATGTATCCGCTGAGTGTGCTCCAAAACGGCAACGCCATCATTTTCAACTACAAAGTGGACAAGGGCAACAAAATGTCGTACTCGATTTGCCCATTTGTGGCTGTAGTGCTCGACCGTCCTGCCACCAATTCCTCTTACGAAATCTATTGGAACGAACGATAATCCCCCGCATAGAAAAAAATATGAAGAAATACACTTACGACTATCCACATCCGGCAGTCACTGCCGACTGCATCGCACTCTCGCCCGAAGGTGGCGAAATGCACGTGCTGCTGGTGCAACGCAAGAATGAACCGTTTAAGGGACATTGGGCTTTCCCCGGCGGATTTATGAAAATCGACGAGGACGCGCCAGCCGCCGCAAGGCGTGAACTCCGAGAGGAGACTGGCATCGCGGCAGGCCAACTGATGCAAATCGGAGCCTACACTCGCCCCGACCGCGACCCACGCGAGCGCGTTATCTCCATCGTTTTTGCGGCGTATTTCGATAAGCGACCAGCCGTCACCGCTGCCGACGACGCGGCTGAGGCACGCTGGTTCCCCGTCAACGCTCTCCCCCCATTGGCGTTCGACCACGCCGAAATGCTCCGCGACGTGCAAGAACTCATCAATCCCACATAAATCATCTGCTCAAAACAAATAAAAAAATCGTGTGGATATGAACAAACGGTGTGCTTTCCTGATGGTGATGGTGTGCTTGCTCTTTGCGGCTTGCGATAAGGATGATGTTTTGCCTGGTGAACCTATGGAGTGGTCGTATGAAATTCTTACGCCCGATAATGTGAAATATACGGGTGGCAGTGTGGAATCGACACCCCGATATTGCTTCAAGGCAAACAGTAAGGAGGGCGATGTTGTGATGACTTGTAACAACTACGATGCGCTCGACCCAGTATCAGGCGAGTCTTTCACCTACGATTGTGGGTGGGCTACGCTCAAGGTGGAGGGCAACAGGGTGAAAATTCACTTTCCTCCCATCGCCTCTGAGGCTTCTGACGCTTACGAAGAAATTCGGATTTCGGCGACAGATGGCGGCAGGAAAGCAAGCACCATTATCAGTTTGATGCGGACCTTTAAAGAGGGGCAACTCGACCCCAAGCCGCAAACTTTGCCAGATGAGGCGAAGTTTAAGCTAAAAGTGGAAAAATACTCACCCTTTATGCGTATCGAAAGTCCGCTGCCCGCGCCCCTCGACCTCGTCACATTCAGAATCACAGACCTCGATGGAAACTATACGGCATTGGGATTCCCGAAGTTTACAGAATATTACGACTCTATAGTGTGGAGTGCCGACAATTACCCTCACACCTACAAGATATATGATTATAATGTTTCGGAAGGAGGAGTTGAGCGGCATCTGACCACGCAATGGGCATCGCATTTCTTCAAAAGTGGCACAGTGAAAAGCCATCTTAAAGGCTACCACGATGGAAAGGTGAAATACGAGGCGGCTCTTGACCTGACACTCTATGACCGCGACTTCTTAGGGCTTAAATGGGGTGACCTTGTTCTCAGCAAGCCACAAAACCTCACCACCTATTGCCTGCTTGACAGGGAATATGAATATCAGGTGTGTGATATTGTGGCAAAGAACGATGCCCCCTATTCCCGAATCATACCGGTGAATCACAAATTGCTGCCCGACAAGGAATTCCTCGCGATAATGCCAAAATCCATCAAAACACTGATGGAAAACAGCGTGGGAGTGGGGCAGAGTGCCAAAGGGAAAGAAAAACTTTTCAAATGCCTGCCCGAAACAGGAGTGGAAGCCCTGCTATATTGGGAAAACAAAACCACCCGAATGCTCCTGCTCCACCAACTCGCAAACGAAGACACCGACTTCACCCCCGAATTCTACTACCTCCACCTCGAGCCCAAATAATAGTTCCACGGCTCAGTGGATAAATACTGGGGGGCACTGAAACAAAAAACATAAAAAACAGCTTTTTGTCGATGCCAGTGCTTCGCACCTGTCGTTAGTGCTGTGGCATATCTGATTTCAAGCAAACCACATAAACCACAAACCAAAAGAACCGTCCCTTTGGTTTGTGGTTTGAGGCAGAGGCTTGAATCAGTCACGCCACATCACCAACGCCACCCTCGCCAGCGAGGTCGGTGGCATCGCCAAAAGGACAAAAACCGCTCGCCTTTGGCGAAAAACCAATCTAAAGAAATCAGATTACCCGAAAGTGCGAATAAAAATCGCATCATAACGTAGGGACATGCCTTTGGCATGTTTCGATGCAAACACCAATGTGTCGACACATTGGAAACACACCATCAGAAGAACCGTCCCTCTGATGGTGTGGCGATTTTTTATTTTTGTATCATTTTATGCTCCTGTTGTTATTTGCACAAGGTCGGATTGCAAATGGTTGATTTCTTCGTATCCTTCTGCATGTAGAACTGTATCCAAAATATCGGATTTAAATGCAATTCCTGTGCCTCGACAAAGTATGGTACCTATATGAACAACGAGTTTGTAAAGTTGGTGCCCTTGAATGTGGAGATAGGCGTTTGATTCATTGAGAAACTCGTTTGTCAGCGCATCTGGTTGTTCAAGGTCTTGTAGTGCCTGTTCGAATAATTTCTCAACTTTATCAATGTAGCCTTGAGCATTATTAGAGAGATCCTTGTGTTTGGGTTGCAACGGCAGACAGGCATTAAATTTTGAGATGTTCCATTGCTGGTTTAACATTGAATTTTTGCTGTAGTGAATAAGGTATAATAGTGGTTTATACACTACAGTTGAGAGATTTGTCAAAAACACCTCGAAGTCAAAGGCGCATTTTGGAACTAACGCCGAGAATCTACGTTGAAGATGATTCGCTTCACATAAATGGTTTTCCCATGAATATGTGTAGGTTTGAGCGATATAGTTGTCGGCATTTAGTTCTTCCTCGCCTCTTAACTGACGCAGGTCGCTATCTATGCAGATAAAGAACTGCTTTGTCAAGTATGGCTTGTAGCGCAGGCATTGTTCGCAACCTCTTGAATCCGCTCCTTTGCTGTTTTTTGAGTAGGGCAGAAAGAGGTAGTTAGCTGGAGAGGCGGTTTGAAGTTGATAATTCCAAAAACGCTCATCTTCTGCATCTTCCAAATGGACAACGGCTTTAATACTCCTGTCACGCAAAAGAAGATTTTTGAAATATTGTGCTTGCTCTTCTATTCTGTTCATGACTTTGTGTTGACAGGTGTTGTGATGTCCTCCATATAGATAATCTTGTCGCCCCAACCTTTGCCAAAGATGCTTGGAGAATGAGTGGTGATGAAATACTGTGCATTCGGGTTGAGTTTTACAAGGATATTGATTAATTCAAACTGCCAACTGATGTCGAGGGAGTTTTCTGGCTCATCAATCAACACATAACCACTCTTTCCATCCAATAAGAATACTCGCAGAAGAATCAGGAGAATCTGTTTTTCGCCAGACGAAAGTGCGTTGATAGGCAAAAGCTGGTTGCCAGCAACGATATTAAATTTATTGCCTTCGATCTCAATGCGCTTGCCTGTGTCGCTGAACAGCTTGTTGACAATGGCGCAGAAATTGCCGATGCTTGCCTTCATCTCTGCTTGCTTTTCAGGAGAGGCGTCAATCATCGACATGCGGTGATACATCATGGAAGGACCGGTCTTCATGTCGAACATGTAAAACTCCAAATCTTGAGTCAACGCATTGGTAACCTTTCGCTTGTCGCGCATGGCTATGTTGTCGATGGAAGGAACAAAAACCACAAGGTTCTTATCATCAATGTTGTCAAGAGCGATTTTGTGGATTTCATTTAGCAACGTGGTTTTTCCGCTACCATTGATGCCAACAATGATATTCACATCATCATTCGCCTTAAAGTGTAAATTGAATTTACCCCAGAGGCTGGTTTTTATATCTTCTAATTTGGAGTACATGATAACTTTGTTTTGATTGGTCCTTTGGCCAAAAGGCACATGTATTTATATTTATCTACACAAAGTTAATGCTTTTCATGCGGAAAGAAGAAAATCCGCTTAATTTTCTGAACAAATTGTTCAAATTAGCACATTTCCTGTTTAGGGTAGTTTTGTGGGTGGGGTAATTATTTTGGGGGAAAGGATGGGGTGATTTTCATTATTTTTGAGTATTGCGGTGGGGTGGCTGTTTGGATTAATTTTGTACCGAGAAATTTTTAAACCCCAATCGGTCATTAGTCCGTGAAAGGATTTTGCCGATGTTGGTTAAATGATTTTAAGGTAATAAGAAATGATGTTCAGAATAGCGTTGTGTTTGTTGTCGGTGCTGATGTGCGCCGAGGTGGCGATGGGGCAGAGTGCCCCTGCCGAAAAGACGGGTGTGCTGCTGGTGCATTACGGCACCAGAAATGATGCAAGCCGCAAGGCCACTATTGATGCGCTCGACAGTATGGCGATGGCTCGATTCGCTGATTGCGAGGTGGTTGAGGCGTATGCCGCAGGGTCGGTCATTAAGTCGTTGGGAAAACGAGGAATCAAGAAACTGACCATTGGCGAGGGTCTTGACAAGTTGATAGCCGATGGTTGCCAAAACGCCGTGGTGCAGACCACCATGCTGCTCGATGGCGTGATGAACGACATCGTGAAAAACGAAGTGAACGCCCGCAAAAGCAAGTTCAAGAAAATAGTGGTGGCTCGTCCGCTGCTCTACTCGGTGGACGATTGCCGCAATATGCTCGACCAAATCGCCGCCCACATCAATGCTCAAAGCGATGAGCAGGTGGTGATTGTGGGGCATGGCAGCGACAGTCCTGCAAATGCCATCTATTCGCAGCTCGATTGCCTCGCCAAATTCGAGGGCAGAGGTAACTGGCACGTGGGCACCATTGAAAGTTTCCCCACGCTTGACAATGTGCTGTCGCAGTTGGCGAAGGATAGCCGCAAGAATGTGGTAGTGGTGCCGTTGCTGTTTATCGCTGGCAACCACAACGAGGAAGATATTAAAGGCGTATGGGGCGAGGCCTTGAGAAAGGCTGGCTATCGTGTGCGCCATATCAGCGAAGGTCTTGGCGAGATGCCAGAGATTCAGCAACTCATATTGAATAATATAAATCAACTCCTAAATAGCACAAAATGATGAAGAACAAATGGATTTTTATGGCATCGGCCTGTGTGCTTATGTCGGCACAGGGGGCTTATGCCGCCGGTGATACGCCTGTCCAGCCAGCTGGCTCGCAGTATAGCGACACACTCAACCGCGTGTTTGAGCTCAACCCCGTGGTGGTTACTGGTAATGGGCACCGTCAGCTGCTTAAATCTACCACCACCCCCGTACACGTGATTTCAAAAAACTTGATTAAAGAGACTGGCTTGACCGATTTCCAAGACGCCATATCACGCCTGATGCCGCAAGTGTCGTTTTCTCCCAACACTATGGGCTCGTATCTCCGCTTAAATGGACTGGGCAATAAATATGTGCTGGTGCTAATCAACGGCAAAAAGCTCATTGGCGACATATCCGGCAATGTGGATTTGAACCGCATAAATGTGGGCAAAATCAAGCGTATCGAGGTGCTTGACGGCGCAGCTTCGTCGCTGTATGGCTCTGATGCCATTGGTGGCGTGATCAATATCATCACCGACCAGCCCACCGACCAGCTGATTTCGGTCACTTCAAATTCGCGCGTGTCGGGCAAGGGACAATGGTCGCAGTCGGCAAATGTGGATATTTTCACCAAGGGCTTTGGCTCCTACACCTCGTTTAGCCACGACGCAGCCGACAGCTATCAGAATAGCAACTTGACCACCGACTCAAAAACGGGCGAAACGCTCGAAACCATCGATCCGCTATTCGTGGGCTACACTTCAAATGTGGTGAACCAGCGCTTCACCTACGATTTCCGCAACAAGCTCTCGCTTTATGCCGGTGGGGCTTACTCGTGGAAGCGCACCAATCGCCCAGAGCCTGTGGAGGGTAAGGAGGGCGGCTCGGCTTACGACATTCGCAGCGAGGGCTGGCGATGGGAAGCCGGAGCAAAGTATAAATTCTCGCGCCACTCTTTGCAGTTTGACTTCATCAAAGACTCATACGATTATGGCAACATCTACGATGTGGCATCGGGCAGCTATCAGCTGGGCGACTATGTGAAGAGCAAGGGTCAGAAGTATTACGAAGGCGAACTGAAGGGCGTGTTTAACTTCTATGATGGAGCCACCACCATGATTGGTGCCGATTGGCGCAAAGATTACCTTGTGGCTACCGCTGGCGACGTGGACAACAACGCCTACACTTGGGCTGGATATGCGCAGCACGATATGAAGTTGCTCCAAAACCTTTCCGCCACCGTGGGTGTGCGCTACACGCGCCACGAGGCATTTGGCAACAACTTCACCCCTAAAGTGGCGTTGATGTATTCGCCAGGCAATTTCCGCTTCCGTGCGGCTTATTCACAGGGCTTCCGTGCTCCTGGTCTCGACGAACTGTATTACCACTACTTTAAGTTGATGGCTGGCAGACCGGTTATCACTTTCGGCAACAAGAATCTGAATGCTGAAAAGAGCAATTATGTGTCGCTCAACGCCGAATACAGCAACCGTGTGTTCTCTATCTCGGTGATGGGATACATGAACTTTATCAACGATATGATTATCAAGGAAAAGCACACTGTTGACGATGCCACTCGCGCAGAACTGCGTCAGGAATTTCCTGAAATGACCGAGTCACAAGCCGCCAAACTGAAGTCGTATAGTCTCTATGTGAACAGCGACAAGGGCTCGGTGAAGGGGCTTCAGGTAAACGCCAGCGTGAATGTGTTTGATGGATTCTCGGTGATGGGTAGCTACGTATATACCTATGCACGCACTAAGACAGGCGACGAGTGGAAAGACCTCGAACGCTCAGTGCGCCACACTGGCACCTTGGCGTTCAACTACAACCAAACATGGAATCGCTACACCTTGAATGTGAATTTGAACGGACGCTTGCAGAGCAAAACACTCTATCCCAACTATGAGGACGCTCCAGGATATGGCGTTTGGGGCATCAACACCACCCACACCTTCAACGTGTCGAAGTGGCTCAATGTGATGCCAAGCGTGGGTGTGGAAAATATCTTCAATAAGAAGGACGACCGCATCGACCACGATAACATTCGCCATGCGCTCTATTCTCCTGGCAGAATGTTCGTCGTAGGGCTGAAACTCAACTTCAAAGGCTAAGGCGCATGAGCAGAAAATGGATATATCGCATTCATTTGTGGCTATCGATACCGCTGGGCATACTCATCACGGTGATATGCCTATCGGGTGCCACGCTCGTGTTTAAAGACGAGATTCGCAGCGCGCTCGGAATGCCCAAGGTGATACCTCACGCTCAGCAGCACCAAAAGCAGTCAGCCGATGTGAGCGCCGACAGCATTGCGGCATATCAGAAGAAGGTGGCTAAAATGAAAAAGGCGGGAATGACCGACAAGCCCGACTTCTTCACCTACACGGCACGGTTGCACAAGTCGCTGTTTGCCGGCAAGGTGGGCAAATGTATCGTGACCTACGTTACGATATTCTTCATCGTCATTCTGCTGAGCGGCGTGTGGATAGTGTGGCCCAAAAACCGACAGCAATGGCGGCAGCGATTCACTATCGCCACCGGCAAAGGGCGGCGCAAGTTGTGGTTCGACTTGCACACCTCGCTCGGATATTGGGTGGTGTTGTGGTTGGTGGTGCTTGCCCTCACAGGAGTGGCTTTCGGTCTGCATCTGCTGCCACGTGGCGAAATGATGCGTCTGTTCCATGCCATACATGTGGGCAGTTGGGGCGGAATAGTCACCAAAATTCTCACATTCATCGTGTGTGTGGTTGGTGCCACACTCCCCCTCACAGGCTACTACATCTATTTCAAAAAACGTTTGTCATAACACACATTAATACGAGTTTCAACTAACATCTCTCTAACCCTAAATCGATGCCGATTGGGGTTTACACCCTAAATCTCTCCCTCGCAAGGATCACCCCTCCCTTGCGAGGGATTTTTTTGCCCCCATTTGCACGGTTTTGGGAAAAGATTTTGTAACTTTATTGGCGGTAATTGGATACATGAAAACAAACAATCAACGAAGGTATGGATAAGGATTTGACAAAAGACAAAGGGATGACCGTAGGAGAAACACGAAATGGAACTGTGCACAGGCGTGGGATTTTCAACCTTGGCGAAATGCCAATGGCGTTGCTCGATGAGGCGTGGCACAGGTATCACCCTTACACAATGACGAAGAACCATCGCAACAGGCTCTCCACAATAAGAAAAGTCGCGAAATCGGACTGCGCACAGCAGATTCGGGAAGTGAAGCAAGCGATAACCAGCACATATCTCATTCCGAAGGAGCACTTCGCAATCATGGAGGGCGAGCATGGATTGTGCGCCGTAATTCTTGTGGCGATGACCGACGACAATGCCGCTATTATTGAGCACGAAATGGAGGGGCAGGGGTTTCGCATCGCCGACCGACATGATTTGCATGGACGACAGCCAAAAGCGGCGATGGGTGGAAATGCGCTTTGCGCCAGCAGCCCCCGATGATGTGACATTTGAGTTGAAACTCAAATGCAGCACCGTGTATTGCCTCGTGCCGTTGGAACTTGAGGCGAGCGTCGAGAAGCACGGAATACCTGCGCCCATCAGCATCATAAGGGGCGATGCCACAATGGAGGAAATACAAGAATTTGCAAACCATCAGCCACGGCACACGCACCGCCAGCCCCTCGCAAGCGAATACACGCTATTCGCCATCGACCTCTCAAAAATAGACCGCACAATCAGATTCCACGGCAACGTCCTCGCCCCCAAACCTCTCCACACCACCACCCCAATCCCACCCACCGCCCTCACCAAAATCAAATCGGAGGAAATATAGTAAACGGTAGGTAATCAGAGTGTTGTAGAATTATCGGCGGACGTGAATTATCACGTCCCTACCTGTGAGAGTGCTGCGCTTAATCGCATTTTCAGCAGATTATAAGGTTATAAGTTGCTGAAATGTGGTGTTTGCGGTGTGTTTTCAGCAGATTATAGGGCTATAAGTTGCTGAAATGGGGTGTTTGTAATGTGTTTTCAGCAGATTATAAGGTTATAAGTTGCTGAAATGGGGTGTTTGTAATGTGTTTTCAGCAGATTATAAGGTTATAAGTTGCTGAAAACGAAAAAATCTGTTATATTTGCAATGGTTTATTCACTAAAAATATACGGCTATGCAAGAGAGAATTATTGGTCGCCACAATGAATTGCAGTTATTGGCAAAATATATGCAAACTCCACGTTCTGAATTTATTGCCGTGTATGGCAGAAGGCGTGTGGGTAAAACTTTTCTTGTTCGTCATGCGATAGGAAAGGAGGCGTGCTTCAGTGTTACAGGTATGGAAAATGTGCTGTTAGACGAGCAGTTGGCGAATTTCTATATCAGTTTGCGAAAGGTGTATCCATCGGCAGTGCGTTGTAGCAGTTGGCTTGAAGCCTTTGACCAATTGGAGCAGTACCTTGAATCGCTTCCAAAAGGCAATAAAATATTGTTTTTCGATGAGTTGCCATGGTTCGACACCCCACGGTCAAACTTCGTGAGCGCATTGGAGCATTTTTGGAATAATTGGGCTTCGGCACGCTCCGATATCAAGCTTGTGACTTGCGGAAGTGCCGCTTCGTGGATGCTTGATCACCTTATCAACAATCATGGTGGTTTGCATAATCGTGTCACGCACCAAATGCTGATAGAGCCATTTTCACTCAAAGAATGTAAGGAGTTTTTTGATGCCTATGATTTTTGCTATCAAGTTCGTGAGGTGGCAGAGTATTATATGGTGTTTGGCGGTGTGCCTTATTATCTGTCGCTGATGAACCGTGATGAAAGTGTGGCTCAAAATGTGGATAGACTGATATTTTCTGCCACTGGCGAGTTAAGTGCGGAGCGAACCAATCTTTTCCGTTCGTTATTCAAGCGAAGTGCCGACTATGTGACTATTGTTGAGGCACTATCGGCAAAGCGAAAAGGCTTAACGCGTAAAGAGTTGCTTGATGCCACACGCCTTGACAATAACCAGCGTTTTAGCACCATGCTCCAAGAACTGGAAAATTGCCGATTTATTCGTCAGTACCTTCCTTACAGTGGCAAAAAGCGTGACATCACCTATCAACTCATTGACCCATTCTTGCACTTCAGCCTTCAGGTGCAAGCGAAATGCAAATATCAAGACGAAAATTATTGGTCGCACAGCATCAACTCTCCTATTTATAATGCATGGAGCGGTTTTGCGTTTGAAATGCTATGCTTGAATCATGTGCCACAAATTAAGGCGGCACTCAAAATCGAGGGTGTGCAGACTTCGGTATATTGTTGGCGCACGCCTGCGCAAGCAGAGCGTGGTGCGCAAATCGACTTGCTTATCGACAGGGCAGACCATTGCGTAAATCTGTGCGAAATGAAATTTTGCCGTGGAAAATACACCATCACCAAAGCAGAACGTGAAAAGATTGAAAATAGGATGCAGAGTTTTATCGCCTATTCCAAGACTAAAAGCTCCATCCGATTGACAATGATCACCAGTTTTGGTGTAGAAAAAAACACCAACAGTGGTATTATCCAAAATGAACTCACTTTGGAGGATTTGTTTTAACCGCTGTTTTCAGTGTGTTTCTAATGTGGTGATACATTGATGGTTGCGATTGAAACATGCCGAAGGCATGTCCCTACGTTATAGCGTAATTTTTTTGTAGAACACCTATTAAATCCATTTAAACCCGATTCACATCCTATTTTATTTACTTTTAATTGGTGTAAATCGGATTAAAATGGATTAAATAGGTGTGAGATTTTGTTTCAGTTTCCCTATGGGTTTTCCTCTGAACCTATGGGGTAGGTGTTTTTATTTTTGGGTGAGGCGGGGGAGGAGGTAGGTGGTTTTGTCGGCCACCACTTCTACTTCTTCGTTCAGTTCTTCGTAGCCGTAGGCGCGGTAGCGGAGGGTGTATTTGCCGGGCTTGAGGTCGAAGAATGCGAAGATGCCGTTCCACTCTTGGTCGGTGTGGTATGCTTTGATGTTCACGCCTCGTGAGTCGTAGAGGTAAACCATGCAGTAGTTGATGGGTTTCCACTGGTCGATGCTGCCTTCACGGTAGGTGTAGAGAGGGTGTTCCATCTTTTCGGTGGCTGATTTCACTGAGCCGGCGAGGTAGCCCACCTTTTCGGGCTTGCCCCCGAAGTAGGAGCGAATGCCACGGTAGTAGCGCAAGCCTTCGAGACGGCAGTAGTCGCGGTTGAGCAGGCGTTGGCGTTCGGGGTCGTAGGTGTGGAACGAGCCTTCAACGAGGAAACCGGGCGCACGGAATTTCAGCACGGCATAGTAGCCGTTCACGCCTATGCGGTTGGGAGTGCCTGGAGGTGTTCCGCCCATCCAACTGATGTCGCCCACCACGGCAGGCTTGTCGGCAGAGTAGTGGCTCCACACCGAAAGGGGATTGTCGAAAGCGTAAGGCCACATCACGCGTGCCATCGAATCGCTGTTTTCAAAATATGGCTTGCCAGTTTCGCCACGGTGAAGCATCAGCAGATAGTTGACGGTAGAGCCGTTTTTGTGGGCGTTGCTGTGCATAGAGAGGAAATAGTCGGGCTTGATTGAGTCCACTTGGCACGCGATGCGTTCGAGCCCCACGATTTGCTGTTGTCCGGTGCCATCGTCGGTGGTTTCCACTTGGTTGTAGCGCTTGTCCACCTTGTCTTCCGATGGCAGAGCGTGGCTCTCCTGATTTTCGTTGAGTATGCCTTCGTCCATTTGCGACTGTGTGACATAGCCAGAGCGAGTGCGGCTCATAATCACGCGTGCACCGTCGCGGCGCAGGTGTCTTGCGGCTTCGAGCGCTTTCCATAGGTTGGAGCGAGTTTCGTAGAAACTGAGTGTGTCCATTTGCTCGTGGTTGATGGTGGCAGTTGGACGGTCGCCAGATGTGTAGCCACCGTGGCCGGGGTTGAGGTAGATAGTTTTCCCTTTCAGCCCTTTAGCCTGCACGCCAAATACGCACATCAGGGCGAAAGCAATCAGAAGGAATCTTTTCATATTATATAAATAATGTGTAGTTAGTAGTTATTACAAAGTTAGCGATTATCTGCCCCGTTTTTCTGTGAAAGAATGTTAAATATTTATATGTGCGTAAAAATAACGCAAGAAAATTTTGTCAATTCAAAAAGTCTATGTAATTTTGCTGTGTAAAAATAACGCAAATAACAAAAACAGTAAAGACAATACAATTATGAGTATTCAAACCATTGAAGGTCGCAACGATTAAACACCATTCGAAAAACCGCAGCCGAAGATGCGGACACTACACAGTTTGTGAGCATCTTCTGCTTCGACACCAATCTTAATTTCAACCGCTATATTGTGGAAAACACCTCTATCGATACCGTGAAAAACCTTACCATGGAAAACTATCGCCCCAATAGGGGCACGCCATCTCGGCAATGTGGTTCGTCCTCAGTCGTTTTGGGAATGTAAAGATGGAAGGGAAAATTGAATAAGTAGTTCTGATTTTTATGTAAAAAACACACACTAATATCATGAAAAACATTATCTTTGCATTGAAAAGATTAAATCAATGGCAGAAAACAAGTATCAATACTCTTATCAGTACCCCCACCCAGCCGTGACCACCGACTGTGTGGTGTTTGGCTACGATGTGGCTCCAGAGGACCGTGAATCAAAGAAGAAAAACAAGCGTATGGCACTCCAAGTGTTGCTCATTGAGCGTGGTGGCGAACCGTACAAGGGCTGCTGGGCATTGCCTGGTGGCTTTCTTCGTTCGGAAGATTACGACGGACGGCTCGCCGACGAAAATGTGGAGGCTTGCGCCTTGCGTGAACTGCGCGAGGAGACTGGCGTGGACGTGGATTCGGTGGAGCAATTCAAGGTGTATTCGGAGTTGAGCCGCGACCCACGCGAGCGCGTTATCACAGTGGCTCACTTGGCGCTGGTGAAGAAGTGTGAAGTGGTGGGTGGTGATGATGCCGCCAATGCGCAATGGTTTGACATCAACGACTTGCCCGAACTTGCTTTCGACCACCAGCAAATCCTCGACGATGCGTTGGAGGAACTTCGTTGCCGTATTCACTACAAGCCTATTGGCTTTGAATTGATGCCGGAGCAGTTCACTATGTCGCAACTCAAGCAACTCTACGACACCATTTTAGACAACGATGCCGAGCACGAGCTCGACCGCCGAAATTTCCATCGCAAGATGGTGACTTTGGGCATAGTGGAACCTGCTGATGCATCGGCAGAACGCCGTGAGCGTAGCCGCATCATGTTTCGCTTCAACAAAGAGAAATACAATCAGTTTAAGAAGGCCAAATCTGGCTTCCGTCCCGAATTTTAACTTATAAAACAGATACATGATGAAGGCGAAATTGTTATCATTCTGCTTGCTGGCGGTGGTTTTGCTGCTGGGCAGTTGCATTTTTCAGAAAGGAAAATTGGCCATTGAGGTGGCTGATGCCAATAATGATTGCCCGGAGAAGATTGCCGATGGCATCACGATGACGAGTGTGGAGATGGATGGCGACTTGGTGGTATATACCTATGAGGTGGACCAAGAGGCGTTTAGAAACATTTGCATCAACCTTGGCGACCCTGAGACCTCAAAAACGCTGCTCCGAAATATGGTGGCGGAATTTGATAAGGACTTTACGCGCGAACTTCTTGCCGCAAGTATGGGTGTGAAATTTGTGTATGAGTGCACAGATGGCTCCAGACAGGTGGCTATGCTGACTCCTCAGGAATTGGAGGCTGCTCAAAAAACTCCGCTCCGCGGCGATGACTTGTTTGACGCTCAACTGAAACTGGCGCAAAACAAATTGCCGATGGACGCTGGTGGTGGTATGAGGATTGTGCAGTTTGCCAAAGAGGGCCGCACGCTGAATTGCTATGTGGATATTACGGAGTCGGGATTAAGTATGAGTGAGGTGCGAAGCAATGTCGCTAATTTGACCGCGAAAGATTTGTTCACCGACGACGATATCGAGGACGACCCATTGTTGAAGGAGGCTGTGAAACGTGGTTTCAACATACAATATATATATAGTAGTGCTAACACCCCCGATGAGGCAACTTTCCTGCTCACCAACGCCGAACTCCGTAGAATAATGAACGATTAACCCCCTTGGCCGCACGGAAGCCACGGTTTGTGGGTTTTTGGTCTCCTACAGATCCCACTCTAACATGAAGCAGCGACTGATGCCTCTATATGACAAGATAATGCTGCGCAAGAGGAGCATTATCGAGACCGTGAACGACATGCTTAAAAACGTGGCGTAGCTCGTGCACACACGGCACCGCAACAGGCACAACTTTCTGATGAACCTGCTCGCGGCAATGGGGGCGTACTGCTTCTTCCTGTCTAAGTCAGCAGTCAACTTCGACTACGAGGTGCCGAAGTCAGACGGTCAGCTCACCATTTGGCAAAAGCCCAAAATCCAAATTTCTCAAAAGCGCATCAGGCGGCCACGTCCATGGTCGCCCGACACAATGTCTGCATCCGAATCGTGCCTTTCCAATCCACACTTATCCCGAACTTGCGTTATAAAAAAGAGAATGAAGCAAAGGTTTTGTTGATAAAAAGTTGGAAAATGTGGGTAAAAAATTAAAAACTTGAAGAAAATATTTGCGAAAACGAGCATTTTGTGTATATTTGTGCTTGTTGAAAGTGGGGCAAAATAGCTTGTCGAAAGGATTGGAATATGGTCGGTTGCCCGCGGTGTGTGATTCGGCTAATTTCAGTGATTTATAAGGGCTGCTTGTTGATATTTTGATTCACTCTCCTTAATTATTAGAAAGTAACTAAACTCCTTTATTTATACACCCTCTAAAAATATTACTACAATGAAAAAATTTTTACTTTCTGTGATTGCTATTGTGGCAATGAGTGTTAACGCTTTGGCGCAGGAGATTCACGTGCCAGATGAATTGAATGGCTGGTATGCTGGTTACTATGTGGTGACTAATATTGATTTGGAAACGCTGAAATCTGGTGTGGATTCTTTCTGCAATTTCGACGGACTGGGAGGCAACACCTGGACTGAAAGTCAACAAGCCTCTATAGAGCGCACATGCCACTGGGGCGAAGAAGACGACCCCATCTCTTATTTTGGACAGATTTCGGGCGGAAAGTTTTTTGTGGGCGGTAATTCAGCCACATTAAACTACTATGCGTTCTTCTTTGTGAATGGTCCACGCATGTCGGCAGGCACCTCATGGCGTATTTACCTTGCTCCACAAAGAGGACCTTGCACACTCACCAACGCTGACCTTTACTTGCAAGGGATTTTTGGTCAAGGTTTTACTGAACCCACCGGTATTAATTCGATTGAGGCCGACCAAGATGCTGGCAAGCCTGTCAAAATGATTGAAAACGGCCAACTCGTTATCAAGAGAAACGGCGTGAAATACAATTTGCAAGGACAAGTAATAGAATAACGTTTTTGCCGCATTCCATGCGGCAAAACGCCCCAAATATAATGGTAGGGACGTGAAACTCCATGTCCGCATCAAACCAATGTAAACCAATGCGTTACACGTTGCCTGATGCGGGCGTGATTTTTTCAAACCACAAACCAAAGGGACGGTTCTTTTGGTTTACCTTTGGCATATGTATGGCGCGCATACGGTATGCAGACCAAAAGTTACTATGTTTGCAGTGGAAATGTGGTTTGGGGCTGGGGATGGCGTTGAGTGTGGACGCTCGACGGGGCTCTGCCCCTTGCCGCTGGGCGTTCCCCGGTGTGTTATTCATAATAAAAAAATGTTGGAACGAAATTTTTGGTAATTTTGAAAAATAATTATAGGAACCACCAAAACCATTCCAACAATGCAAAGAAACAAAAAAACTTTCAAAGGACAAAACATCTACATCGGGATTTGTCCACAACAAACCAAAAGAACCGTCCCTTTGGTTTGTGAATCGGCCAAAAACGATAACGCCATAGCGTAGGGACATGCCTTTTGCATGTTTTCAATGTACTGATACAGTGGTAGTTGATGAGTGGGGGAAATATGCCTGATTTTGTGGATTATAGGGTGGCTAATTGGTGGCCGATGTAGAGCAGGATGATGCCGCCCATCACGCTGATGAGGGTGTAGGAGGCGAATACCATCACCTCGCCTGTGCGCATGAGGGTGAGCATTTCGTTGCCAAAGGTGGAAAATGTGGTGAAACCGCCGCACAAGCCCACGGTGAGCAGGAGCGCCCAGCCTGTTTGCAATGCGCTGAGGCGTTCGAGCAGGCCATATATGATACCGAATATAAAGCACCCTGCAAGGTTTACGCTAATGGTGCCCATACCGAAGCCCAGTAGCATACGCCCTGCAAGCATTTGTCCAATGAAGTAGCGGAGTGCGCCACCCACAAAGCTGCCGCACCCCACTAATAGAAGATTTTGAATCATTTATTTAAATCGCTTATTTTATGAAATGGTCGCGCATGAGCGTGAGTGAACGTTGGAGCACCTTGCGACTGCCTGAACCGTTGGTAATCACCACAAAACCATACTTTTTCACAGGGTCGAAGAACATGGCGCTACGCAATCCGTAAGCGCCGCCAGTGTGGCCTACCAGTTCGGTGCCAGGGGTAAACTCGTCGGCACGCATCAGTCCAAGTCCTGCGCGCTCCTTCTCGGTGTTGGCGTTGGCATCGTCGGTAATCACCGTCTGCATACGTCGTGCGCTTGCCTCGCTGATGATGCGCGCCTTTGCCAATGGCGATTTGCCGTAGTTCATGTGCATCAGCATGTATTTTGCCAAATCCATAGCCGTGATTTTTACACCGCCAGCAGCCGAAAGGCGTGCGGTGTTTTTGCACATCTGATAGTGGTCGAGCACATCGGGGCGCGCGTAGGCCTGTGGCTGTGGCACGAACACGCCATTCTCCATTGCATAGAGTGTGGCAAAGCGAGTGCTGTCGAGGTCGTCAACGCAGTGGCTGCCCTTCAAGCCCAAAGGCTTCATGATGTGCTGCACGATGTAGCGGTCGAAACGCTGTCCGCTCACCTTCTCAATCACTGCCGACATGATATTGAACGCATAGTTGCAGTATTCATAGCCGGTGCCGGGACGGTAGTCGTTGTAGCACTTGGCGTAGTCGGGGTTGGTGTCGGGGTTCACAGCATCGAAACTCTCCCAATAGCCTTGCGAATCGTTGAGGCTTGAAGTGTGGCTCAAGAGCATTTCGAGCGTGATAGGCACATCGGGGTATTTAGGGTTACGCAACTTGAAATCAAGGTATTTGTTCACATCAGCCTTCAGGTCGAGTTTGCCTTTTTCCACCAGTTGCATAATGGCTGTGGCGGTAAACGATTTCGAAATGCTGGCGATACGGAAAATGGTGTTTGGCGTCATCTCCTCGCCGCGTTCACGGTTTTTCAAGCCGAAACTGTGGGAGTAGATAATCTTGTTGTCCTTCACCACCACCACATTCGAGCCAACCACCTTCAGCGAGTCCATCATCGCCTCATAATCAGCCACAAATGCTGCGTCGTCGATACGAGCGGCAGCCTTGCCACCCTTCTTGTTTTTTGCGTCGGCAACGCTTGCCGCCAAAAGCAGGCACATTGCCAAAAACATAATTTTCTTCACCATATCTATAATTTTTTATTGTTGTTGCCAAAATTACACTTTTTCCCCCACACCCCCAAACCCACCATCACATAAAACATGATTTTGCAGTTTTTTTTGGAGGGAGGAAGATGTGTGGTTATGTATTGTTACAGCAATAATTCCTTATAGAAATGAAAGCCTGAACTGTGGAAAAGTATAACGATAACCATTATTTCTGCCTTTGACATGGTGAATTCACGATGATATTTGCGTTTGGAGTTGCTTTTTATGGTGTATTTTTCCATTTGGGCATCAAAAACTATCACGGCTCTTTCATTTAAGATAAAAGTAGAGAAATAGTATCCCTTACCCGGTTC
>ERZ1026780.539-NODE-539-length-29865-cov-4.859141_pt1 | contig 29865 bp, 24 predicted proteins | sample MGYA00380126_ERZ1026780 | MGnify/ENA primary metagenome ERZ1026780 (study PRJEB33269, sample SAMEA4719762) | human gut metagenome | biome: human-associated habitat; feature: organic feature; material: feces | place: Cameroon | collected 2013-10 ... | reverse complement strand
TCATCATGATGAGCCAGAACCGGCAGGAGGAAAAGGACCGCCGCCGCGCGGAAAACGACTATAAGGTCAACCTCAAGACCGAGATCCTCATCGAGGACCTGCACAACAAGCTCAACCGGGTCCTGACGCAGCAGGCCGCGCTGCAGAAGCGGCTGGAGACGCTGGAAAAGACGCCGGAAGCAAAAAAATAGCCCCGCAGGGGGAAGATCGGGCTCTTTTTGGAATAAGTTCTGGAATTTCCGGGTAATATCAAAGTAAGAAACCGGAAAACCAGCCGGAACAGAGAGGAGCCTCCCTATGCAGACCATGCAGCAGAAACGCGCCGGGCGCGCCGCCCGGCAGGCCCAGGAGACAGAGCGGCAGTCGCTGCTGGCGGAATATTACGATACCCTGCTGCAGCTGCGGCAGGTCCGCGCCGCCTTTCAGCAGGTGACCGATCCGGAGCTGATCTCCGCCTGCGTCTATGAGATGAACGCCCTGCAGCAGCGCTATGCCTACCTGCTCCAGCGGATGAAGCGGGAAAAGGTCACCTGCCTGCAGGTCCTTCGCTGAGCCGCAGAACGAAGCAAACAGAGCAAAGAAAAAGCACGCCGGTCTGGCGTGCTTTTTTCAGTTATCGGCGGTCAGGCTGCCAGCCGGGCAGGGGAGAGCGCTGCAGCCCGCCGAAGATATGGTCCTTCAGGCCCGGATAGCGCCCCTCCAGCTCGTAGAGCAGCTCCTTCATCTCCTGCCGCCGGGTGGCCTTGTCTGCCGGGCAGGGGTTGCAGACCACCGGCAGCGCCTGCCTTTGGGCAAAGTTGCGGATGGTCTTTTCGTGGAGATAGAGCAGGGGGCGGATGGCGGAAAGCCCCGTCCGGTCCAGATGGGTCACGGGGAGGAAGCAGCTCAGCCGCCCCTCATAGACCAGCGAGAGGGCAAAGGTCTCCAGTGCGTCGTCATAATGGTGCCCCAGGGCCACCTTATTGCAGCCCAGGGCCAGGGCCTTGCTGTTGAGGGCGCCCCGCCGCAGCCGGGCGCAGAGACCGCAGGGGTTTTGCTCCTGCCGGGCGTCGAAGACGATCTCCCGGATCTGCGTGGGGACAAGATGGTAAGGGACAGCCAGCCTGCGGCAGAGCGCTTCCACCGGGGCAAAGTCCATCTCCGGATAGCCCAGGTCCAGCGTTACCGCTTCCAGGGAAAAGGGCGCGGGCCATTGCTGCCGCAGGGCCGCAAGCAGGACCAGCAGCGCCAGCGAATCCTTCCCGCCGGAGACGCCGACGGCGATCCGGTCGCCGGGCGAGATCATCTGATAATCCCGGATGCAGCGGCGCACCTGGGAAAGAAGCTTTTGCATGATTATCAACTCCCGGGCCTTATTTTAGTGGAAAGCCCACAAAAACGCAAGGGGAAAAAGTGAAATAGCGATTCAGAAAACGGCAGAAAACCGGAGAAAACAGGAGAAAATCGAAGCACTTGTTCTGTAAATTGATTTTTCTCAAAAAACCTGTTGACAAGCCCCGCCCGCCTGTGGTATAACAATTAGGCTGAACTGTGAAAACTATTTTAGTTGAAAATAGAATCGGAGGAAAGATCATTATGTCCACCTATATGGCAAAAAATGAGACCATTGAGCGCAAATGGTACATCCTGGACGCCGCCGGCAAGCCCCTGGGCCGCACTGCCGCCGTGGCTGCTGCGCTGCTGAAGGGCAAGCATAAGCCCGAGTACACTCCTCATGTGGACTGCGGCGATTATGTCATCATCATCAACGCAGACAAGGCCGTTCTCACCGGCAAGAAGCTGACCCAGAAATATTACCGGACCCATTCCGGCTATGTGGGCGGCCTGAAGGAGACCCAGTACAAGACCCTGATGGAAAAGAAGCCCTGCATGGCTATGAAGCTGGCGATTCGCGGGATGCTGCCCAAGAACAGCATCGGCCGCTGGTCTCTGCTGCGCTGCAAGATCTATGAAGGCGAGCAGCACAACAATGCCGCGCAGAAGCCCGAGCTCTGGGCAGAATAAGGGGAGGTAACGAATCATGTATACACCGAAAAAGGCTTATTTCTACGGCACTGGCAGAAGAAAAAGCTCCATCGCCCGTGTCCGTCTGATCCCCGGCGGCACCGGCGTCATCACCGTCAATAACCGCACGCTGGACAATTACTTCGGCATGGAGACGCTGAAGTATATCGTCCGTCAGCCCATCGAGACCGTCGGCGTGGCCGGCAAGTTCGATGTGGAGGTCAAGGTCCAGGGCGGCGGCTTCACCGGCCAGGCCGGCGCCATCCGTCACGGCATCGCCCGCGCGCTGGTCCAGGCAGACGCTGAATACCGTCCCGCCCTCAAGGCCGCCGGCTTCATGACCCGCGATTCCCGCATGAAGGAGCGTAAGAAGTACGGCCTCAAAGCCGCCCGTCGCGCGCCTCAGTTCTCCAAGCGCTGATCGCAGCAAAAATACAACGAAAAAAAGCGCAGAACCTCGGAAAATTTTGGTTTTCCGAGGTTTTTTCTGTCTCTTCATCCAAAAAGCAGCGGGGAATTCGCCTTCTGGCGGGCGGTCTTTTGGGCAGCTTGCAGATTCTTAAAAAAATTTGCGTTTTGGGTGAGTATTTTTCTAATTCTATGTACCTATATAAGTAAAAGCATTTCAAGCCGCAGCTTCAGACAAACCAGAGGGAGGAGGCGTCAAACGGCATGTGCGGTGCCGCAAGGCTGCATGAGCATAAGAAAAACGAAAAACAACAGAGGAACCAAGGAGGGAAAAGTACCGTGAAAAAGACATTGTCTCTTTTATTGACACTTTGCCTGCTGCTTAGTGCGCTTCCCACGCAGGTGTTTGCCTATGTGGGGGACATATGGCCGGCAAGCGATGCCGTGAAGCAGACCGTGCTGAACAGCGGGTCGCTTGCGTTGCAGAATGAGTATCTCCGCGTGATCGCGCGGTGGGATGGGACGCTCTCGACGACCCCGGCGGCGGACGGCACCGACCCCACCGATCGGCAGACGCCCAACGGAACTGCGAATGCCATTCAGGCGGAGTATGACCTGACGGTGGATCTGGGCAAGCTCACGGTCAGCGGAGCGACCTCTGTTTACTATGAGATCGTGCAGCTCAAGGAGGATTCCTCTTCCAAGAATGACACCTGGGGCGTGCTGGTCTCTGTGGACAATGTCAAGATCGACGAGCAGGACAGCCAGAAGTTTTTCCAAACACTGAACACCGATGTGGGCGTCTTCTGGGGCTATACCCTCGACGGCTTTACCGGCATGGGCCATAAGAACGCCACAGACAGCCCCGTCATCAAAATGAACCATACCGTCTACGATTATGATACAAAGGAAGTGCTTTCCACCGAAAACTCCGTGATCACGGGCAAGGTGGAGGACATGAGAACCTGGCAGTCCTTCTCCCATGGAGGAGATTGGTGCTATGATTTCATCACCGAGGTCTATACGGACGGCTATGCCTGGGCCAATCCCTTTGTGGGCCTGTCGGAATATTACAAAAAAAGCCCCATCGAATCCTATCTGCCGGATACGGTCAGCGTAACGCCGGCCGGCCGTCCCGGCGACACCCGCGTGGAGTGCGTGAACGATATCGGGCTTCGCTTCGAAGACGACAGCACGGGGGAAAATTCCCAGCGCTTCCTCTGGGGCTTCCGCAAGCTGGTGGCGGGGGAGGAGCAGGTGCCCTCTGCGCCGGATGCGGTCGATCCCTCCATCTATGCCAAGCGGCTGGCGGCCTTTGCCGTCAATGGCGGCGTGACGGTGGAGTATGTGGCCGACGACGCGGCGCTGGAGACGCTGAAAAAGCGGTACGGAACCCCTGTCGCCCTGATCAGCGGCGACTATAAGAGCACCAACGGCGCGTCCTTTGAATTTACCGGCGGGGCCGCCATGCTCTCCCCCTCCGTTACGGCCACATGGAACGGCGCCGATGAAAACAGCAAGCTGGTCATCCACCGGGATGGCACCATGGAGCAGCAGGGCGTGAGCCTGAACGCGCCCAGCTTCAAGTTTTACCAGCCGAAACCCGGTGCGGAAAGCAAACTGGAAATCTCGCTCACAAAGGATGGCTTTGCATTTGGGATCGACCCTGAGAAAAATGAAGTCATCGTCTTTGTGGATATCCCCTACGCCACGGTGAAGCTGGAGCAGGCCACCGCCGACGCGGCGGGCAACCTTGTGCTTGGCGGCGAGATCGGCTTCAAAACCGTCTTTGAAGGGGCGAGCTTTACCCTGGAAGAGCTGGGCTACGGCTTAAATGACAAAAACGAATTTACGGTCAACGGCGTCCATGCCAAGGGCAGCTTTGACACGGCCAAGACCCTGTCGCTGGAGCTGGCGGAGGTCGAGGGCGAGGTCAATACATTCAAAGGTAAGGAGAAATATGCGTTCAAGCTGGAATTGAACGCCTTTGACCTCTTTGAGACCGAGGCGGAGCTGGAGCTGGTGCGCAGCAAAAAGGACGGCAGTCTCCTCCCAAATACGCTGTACTTCTATGTGGCGGCAAGCCCCGGCATCCCCCTCATTCCGCCGGTGCCCATTGGGCAGCTCAACGGCGGCGGTGCGGGCTTCAGCAATTTGGCCGACACGGTGAACGGCGATTATTTCGCCATCCCGCCCCTCAAGCTGCGGGGCACGCTGAAGGGCACCTACCTCCACCTCATCGAGGGGAAGGGGGATGTGGTGCTCGGCCCCAGCGAGATCTCCCTCAAGGCGAGCGATGTGGGCCTTGTCGGCGTTGGCAAGTATGGGCAGATCATCGACAGCTTCGGCTATTCTCTCCAGCTCAACGGACAGGAGCGGGAGTACAGGGGAACGAAGTACAAGGGCGTCTACTTCGTCGGCTCGGAGGAGCTTGAGCTCAATCTGCCGAACAAGGAGATCAATGCCATCGTTCTGGATTCCTCCATTAAGCTGGGCGCGTTCGGCGGCGTGAATGACGCGAAGAACCGCGTGTATCTGGGCATCGGGGCCAATGGCACCGTCGGCGGCAGAGTGCAGATCCCGAAGAATATTCGCTACCTCGGCGGCCTTGGCGTAAATGTTGGAAACATCAATCTCATCATGGGCGGGCAGACGACCTTCCCAATTAGTAAGGACACCAGCGTCAGCGAGGGCATGAAGCAGGCGTTTAAGAATGTGGATGTCTACCTCGGCGCGATGGTCGAGGTGGGCGGATGGCTTGCCAGTGCCCGGGTATGGGTGCTCGTGCCGAAGATCGTGGAGACCAACTTCCGCATGGGCGGCGGCTGGGATATTGAGGTTATGGCGTTCGGCTATCTGCCTGAATGGGACTGGTCGAAGAAGGGCGTTGAGCCGGTGGTGCAGTCCATGCCCGCAGAGGACGGCGAGGAGAATATCGCGGTACTGTTTGCCGCGGAGCCCCTTGCGCTGGAAGACAGCGAGACATGGACGGAGTTCGATGTGACTGCCGGTGAGGACGAAACCCCGTATATCCTGCTGGCCTTTGCGAACACGGTCACTGAACAGCAGATCAAGGATACCCTGTCTATTAAGAAAAAAGACGGGAACGATTCGATCTCCATCAACTGGGTGGGCAAGGACGGTCAGATCGATCCCAACGCAGCCATCAATGCGGGCATTGACCTCCTGGAAAATAATGAGGATGGGAAGAGCTACCGCGTGGCGATGCTGCGGCTGTCGGAAACCGGAACCTACGAGGTCAACACGGGCGCGCTGGAGCTTGTGAAGGGAAAATCTAAGGATTTTGCCGTTACACCGTTTGAAAATCTGGAACTGGATCTGACTGGCAATCAGGTGTCCGGCGAGATCAAATACGCCGAAAAGAATACGCGCTATGTCCTGCGCACCTATTTTGCCGAGGAAAAGGGCGGCGCGGACTATCTGATCGACGAGCAGACGGTGGAGGATCCCAAAAATATCCAGGTCAATATCCACACGACGGGCGCGCTGGTCCCCACGGGCGACTATTATGTGACCTCCTTCCTGATGATGGAAAAGACCACTACGGTCGAAGATGAGGACGGAAATTCCAAGGAAGTGACCGCCCTTGCGGCCATCGACAATGAGCAGTTCAGCGGCACGATCTCCTATACGAACACCAACCAGCCGAAAGCTCCGACAAATGTTACCCTGGAGGCCACCGGCAACGAGGTCATGAGGGCTGCATGGGATGCGGTCGAGGGCGCCAACGGCTACCGCGTGACGATCTATCAGCGGAATAGGAAAGGTGAGTGGATCAACACCGGCTTCGGCTATGACCTTGACAAAAACACCACCTCCATCGACATGGCGCTGACCGTGGGCGGAAAGGGAACAGAGGAATCTCCAAACCTTTCTGCGAAGGAAACCTACAAGGTTGGCGTGAGCGCCTATCGCACCATGGAGGGCGGCAAGTATTACAGCGCGGAAGCCGAATCCCGCGGCGAATACCTGCCGGAATACACGCCGCTGGAGATCTCCCTTGCTGTGAACAGCGAACCCTGCGCCAAGGATGCAAACGGTGTCTTCCATGTCTGCGTGGGCGTCAAACAAATGCCGATGCTGCAGATCAGCTGCGACACGGAGAATGTTACCTATCGGGTCACGCGGATGGATCGGGACACCGACAACGAAATTGAGTTAGGGGCGAATGAAGAATATCCGATTCCCGATTTCTCCGGCACGCTGATGCTCTGCGTGGAAGGACAGAAGGAGAAAGATGTGACCCGCGTCTTCCTGCTGGTGAGCCGGGACGAGACCGCGCCCGTGCTCACGCTTTCCGACCCGATCTTCTTTGCCGATAAGGCCACCGGGGAATATACCGTCACCGGCACGGCGGACGCAGGCAGCCAGGTGTTCTACAACGCTACAGAATTTGTCCGCGCTGCGGGCGACGGCAGCTTTGCCGTTCCCGGCAAGCTGGATGAGAGGCAGAACAGCAGCGTCATTTCTCTTTACGCGCAGGACAGCGTGGGCAATCAGTCTGCGCCGCAGCTTGCGTTGATCACGAAGCAGGTCAGGCATTCCGTGGCCGTAAAGGGCAGCTACGCGAAAAGCTCTGGGGAAGGCACCTACGCGGCAGACAGTACCGTCACGATCAGCGCCGGTACGCGCAGCGGCTACACCTTCAGCGGCTACACCTTCAGCGGCTACACCTTCAGCGGCTACACCTTCAGCGGCTGGACCTCCGACAGCGGCGTGACCTGCGTCGAAGCCGTAGCGCATATATTGCCGCAGCCGCTGGAACAGCCCTTTTCTCCATTCGCCTTACCTATGTAGAGAATGCCGGAGGCTGGAACGCGCGTTGCCTCCAAGCCTTCGATGGGATAGGCGGCGCCGGGGTGATTGTCAAGGATAGTATAGCATCGGTTTTGATGCTTGCATAGAGGCTACCATAAGAGGCTCTCGCGTTTACAAAGAGTTTACAATGCAATTTTGAATCTTGACTTGACTTAGAACTGGTACGGATGTTCTAATGAGAGTGAGCTTTAGAATTTTAGAAAGGAGAACTCTTGCAATGAAAGGATTCGCAATGCTCAAAATTGGCCAGACCGGCTGGATCGAAAAGGAAATGCCAACCTGCGGACCAATGGATGCAATCTGCAAGCCCCTTGCCCTGGCTCCCTGCACCTCTGATGTGCATACAGTCTGGGCCGGTGCGATCGGGGAACGCACGGATATGATCCTGGGGCATGAGGCTGTCGGCGAGATCGTCGAGGTCGGCAGGCTCGTCAGGGACTTTAAGGTTGGCGATCGCGTACTTGTCTCGGCCATCACACCCGACTGGAGCTCTCTGGAGGCGCAGGGCGGCTTTGCCATGCACTCCGGCGGGATGCTCTCGGGTTGGAAGTTTTCCAACTTCAAAGACGGCGTTTTTGGAGAGTATTTCCATGTCAACGACGCCGATGGCAATCTGGCTCTGCTGCCGGAGGGGATGGATCTTGGGGCCGCATGCATGATCAGCGATATGGTTCCCACAGGCTTCCATGGCGCCGAGCTGGCGGAGATCCAGTTTGGAGACAATGTTGCAGTCATTGGCATCGGCCCGGTCGGACTTATGGCTGTCGCGGCGGCGGCCATTCGCGGCGCGGCGGAGATCTACGCAGTCGGTTCACGAAAAAACTGCGCCGATCTTGCACTGGAATTCGGTGCAACGAAGGTCATCAATTATCGCGAGGGTGATATCGTGGAACAGATTCTGGAGCTAACGAAGGGAAAGGGCGTTGACCGCATCATTGCTGCCGGAGGGGATAACGATACCTTCGCGCAGGCGGTGCAGATGCTGAAGCCGGGTGGTGTGATCGGCAATGTCAATTACCTTGGCGAGGGCGACACGATCGGTTTGCCCCGAATCGCGCTTGGCTGCGGTATGGGACACAAGAAAATCGTTGGCGGTCTGATGCCCGGCGGCCGGCTGCGCTCGGAGAAGCTGGCTCGTCTGGTTCAAACCGGACGGATCCATCCCGAAAAATTGATCACGCATACCTTCCACGGATTGAAAAGTGTAGAGCCGGCGCTCATGCTGATGAAGAATAAGCCCGCAGATCTGATCAAGCCATTGATTTTGCTGTGATACGCAATGCATAAAGCATGCAGCGGCACAGAGCAAACAGCTCTGTGCCGCTGTTTTTTGACCTGCTTTGGAATAGCCGGGAAAGGAAAGGCCTTGATCGAATGCTCGCGTATGGTGTATGATATTACTATACAGGAAACGGGGAAAAAGGCAAGCGAATTCTGCGTTTGCTTTCCCGCAGCGAGCCATGGGGGAGCCCTGCGGACGGCGGAGCAGCTAGCGCAGAAGAAATCCTTGTAAAAACAGATCTGTGAGAAAATAATAGCTTTTTTATATGCTTTGGTATTGCCATTTTTGAAAGGATGTGGTATGATAAAACCCCCTGAGGGAATTGTGAACATTGCTGTGATGAAAAAGAACTGCTTTTGTACCAACTGGCTGATCTGTTCATTATCGCCAAAACCCGGCCCGAATGGGCAAAAAACAGTCTCCAACCGCGGGGAGCCGCGGAAATTTATAAAAAACGCAGGAGGAAACCCATGAAACGCAAAATTTTAGCTGCTTTGCTGACACTTGTGATGGTGTTCAGCCTTCTGCCTGTGTCCGCCTGGGCAGAAGAAACCACTTACAGCGATGTGGCCGGACACTGGGCCCAGAGCGCGATCCTTCGCTGGAGCGACTACGGCGTGCTCCAGGGCAGCGAAGGCAAGTTTTCGCCCGACGGCACGCTGACCCGCGGACAGATGGCCGTGATTCTGAGCCGTCTGCTGAACCTGCCCGCCGCGCCCTCTGCCGGGTTTACCGATGTGGCCCCCGACGCCTGGTATGCCGACGGCATCAACCGCTGCGCCGCCGCAGGCATCCTGCAGGGCTCTGAGGGCAAGGCCATGCCGGAGGATCCCATCACCCGGGAGCAGGCCATGGTCATGCTGTGCCGTGCGCTGGGCATCGCAGCCGAGGATGTAGGCGTGCTGGCCGCTTTTTCTGACCTGAGCCTGGCCAGCGACTATGCCCGTCCCTATGTGGCCGCGCTGGTCAAGGCCGGCGTTGTCAAGGGCGACGCAAACGGTCTGCTGAACCCGCTCAGCAAGATCACCCGTGCGGAGATCGTCACCATGATCGACCGTCTTGTGGGCCATTATGCCAAGGACGCCGGCGCCTTTGTGGACGCTTCTGACGGCGCGCTGGTCATCGTGGTGGCCGAGAATGTGAAGATCGTCAATGCGCCCGCCGGCACGAAGGTCATCGTGACGGAAAAGGCCACCGGCCTGACCGTCAACGGCGCCGCCGTCTCCGCCGACCAGACCTACATCGTCCCCGAAGAGGAGACCAAGCCCACGCAGCCCACCAAGCCCTCCGGCGGCACCATCGTCCGTCCCGAGCACCGGCATAGCTATGCCATCAAGTTTGATCAGGATTATCATTGGGAAGAGTGCGCCTGCGGCGCTGTCCGCGAGAAGCACGCGCATGTCTGGACGGAAAAAGTCACCACTGCCGCCACCTGCACGGAGGCCGGCGAAAAGACCTTCACCTGCGTCTGCGGCGCAACCAAGATGGAAGCGATCCCCGCCACAGGGCATAGCTGGGGCGAACCTGAGGTGATTTACGCTGCCAACGGACGGGACGGCGAGAAGGTCTATACCTGCGCCGTCTGCAGAGAAACCAAGAGAGAAGCCATTGCCTGGAAGTTTAATCTGACCGTTACCTCTGAGAGCACCGTGGATGTCACCGTCGGCGAGGATTACACCGCCGTGTTCACGCTACCTGCAGCGGGTTCGCAGGTGGACGCCAGCGGCGTCACTGTGGAAGCCAAGATGAAGAATGTGGAGTCTCTGGGCGTGGACGGCGAGCGGAGCCATTCCGTGACCGTCAACACCGGCATCCAAAATGTCAAGGTCGACCTCAGCTCCTGGCTGGCGAATTGCTACGGCTTTGGCAGCGCCACCGTTAACGCCACGATCGGCGGCAAGGGCTGCACCTATGCTTTCGCCGGGAACAGCGGCGTGATCACCGCCACCACCGATACGGAAGCCGCCCGCGCCGCATGGAAGACGCTGACCAGCCATATTACTGCCAACACCCATGAGGATGACAGCTTCATTCTGGTGAAAAACGGCTCCACCCTGCAGATCGGGAGCGAGCTGCTTTGCTTCGAAGAAAATGCGGACGATCTGAAGCTGAATAACTTCAGCGAAATGGCTGCGCTGATCCAGAATGTTCAGGATCATGTGAAGCTGGAAACCGCGAATGACTCCAAGGACATCGAGATCGTCCTGAAGGCCGGCACGCAGCTTGCCGTGGGCAGCAGCATCGCCACGCTGGAGGACAATGTTACCATCACCATCACCGGCGTCGAAATGCCTGAGAACTTCCTGAGCAGTCTGAGAGCTGCCGTGAATAAGGGCACGGATGCGAAGGTACTGATCATGGCGGCGGTCCAGATGTTTGACCAGCTGGTGGGCCAGATCGATGGCGAGACCATCACGGTGAACATCGCGTTCTAAAGCATTCAAACGAAGATCGACCCAACATGGGGCAGGGACGAGGCTCCCTGCCCCATATCTCGTTTCTGCCTTTCTCGGGCCCGCCGCCCGCGACGGGACGGAGAGAGACAGAAAACAAAAGGGATGAAAGCTGGTGACGAAAATGTGGCTTTGGTTGGAAGACCACGCCTTGAGTATTCTTTTGCTTTTGGGAACCGCCTTTACTGCGGCTTGGTTGTGGAAGATGCATGATCGGCTTTCGATTAAAAAGCCGATGATGTTGCTGCCAATTGCACTACTCCATACGGCGGCTGGCGTCCTCAGTGTAAAAGTGTTTGCATTTCTTGAGAGCGGGGATATCGGGAATATGAGCCTTTTTGGCGGCATATTCTTTATGCCGCCGCTGTATTTTCTTGGTGCGAGACTGATGCAGTGGAAGCAAGAGGATGTTTTTGATGTGTTTACAATCTGCATGATTCTAACGCTGCTCTGCGCACGGATTAACTGCAGGATCAGTGGGTGCTGCGGAGGACTGCCGATTGTTGGAACACAGTTTCGTTTTCCGACTAGAGAACTGGAGATCATATACTATGGAATTATGCTGGCTGTTTTGATTCCTAAGGTCCAAAAACGAGAACATCCGGGTGGAATCTATCCCATCTATATGACGACTTATGGGGCATTCCGTTTTGTAGTAGAGTTTTTCCGAGAATCCTCTTCTGCCAGATTATTTCATCTGGCACATTTTTGGGCGGCGATGTGCTGCCTGATCGGGCTGAGCATTTACGGAGCGCAACTAAAAAAACAAAGAAACAAGGGGGAAAAGTGAAATGATGAGACAGGTTGTAAAGCGATTTTGCTCGCTGATCCTGGCCCTGCTGATGACGCTAAGTCTTTTGCCCACTGGGCTGCTGTCTGTGTCGGTTTATGCGGCGGAAGGAACGCTTACCGGTTTGAATAACGAGAGCATAGGTCTGGCTTTTAACGGCGAGGAGGAGGTCAACTGGCGTGCAAATGGAAATACGATCAGCGGCAAGGCCAGGGGGAAAGACGGAAAATGTGCAGATACGCATTATCACTCCACATTGACTATTACGAATGGTCGAGATGAACCGGCAGTATTGATGTTTGATTATCAGGCTCATTTGCAGGGCGGAACAATTACCATAGACGGCAAGCAGATAGAAGATGGCAGCAACAGCTATTCTAAAGAGCTGCCAGCGAAAGAGTCCATTGAGATTTATATAGAATCTGGGAGTACCAGTGCAGATACAAGCATTACGCTGAACAATATCGCGTTGGTCAAGAAGGAACGAGTAAAAACTTACTTTCTTGCTCCGGAAAGCGGCGGTTCTTACACCATTTTTACAGGAGGCATGTACAAGAATGCGCCATGGGAATATACGCAGGCGTCTACGGTGGCTTATCAGTTGACTGCAACACCGGATGAAGGATATCAATTTGTGGGCTGGTATAATGTGACAGAGAACAGGTATTTTTCGACGGATGCGACAACCTCTTTGAATGCAGAAAGCGCATGCAAGATTACGGCTATATTCGCTTTGGACAATATAGATCTGTTTGAAGCGGGTGGACAGGTTTTTGAGGGACTAAATGTTGCAATCGCTTATGCGCAAGAAAATAATCTTTCAAAAATTACGCTTCAAAGCGAAAGCGCAACCCTGCAAGAAAATCAGATTATCCCTAAAGGGATCACATTACTGATTCCTTATGATTCCATGAAGACACTCTATACTGACAAAGCAAAGGCATTGCCAAGAAGCAGCGCTACTCCAAGCCTTCAAAATGAATTTAGACGATTGACGCTTGCTGAAGGTGTAACTCTTGAGATTCTTGGCGGCTTAAGTGTTGGCGGGCAGTATGAGGCCTGTGCCGGTGGGACAAAAGGCGGGATGACTGGCGATTATGGACAGGTCTGGTTGGAAGAAGGCAGTGCTATCACGGTAGGAGCCGGCGGCAGTCTATATGCATGGGGATTCGTTTCCGGTGCCGGTGAAGTAACGGTAGAAGCAGGCGGTTCTGTTTATGAATGGTTTGAAATCACGGATTTCCGCGGCGGTAGGGTCACATTGAAAATGACAAGCGGCGATGTTTTTCCAATCAGCCAATACTATGTTCATAATGTAGAATCTGCGTTAATATTAGCGCCTGGTGCGAATGAAATTGCCAGAGCGGCGGTTTTTGCCGATGGAATAAATAATTATTCTGACATTCCATTTGTTGGAAATAATGGCATGTTTAAGATTATCTCCGGGAGCCTGACAAAGCGGTATGACGGCGCGAAAGATCGAATTTGGTACACTTTGGAAGGTAAGAGCGAAATCAATAGTTTGACCCTATCATTAGGCGGAACAGAAGTCAGTTCGGAAGAGTATGTTTTACCCTTGACAAATAACATGAGCATTGAGCTTACTGAAAGTAGTGCGCTCACGGTAAATCAGACTGCTGCCCTGCTGCCGGGCGTTACGGTGTCTATCGCGGAGGGCGCGGAGCTGAAGGTCGCTGAAAACGCAAACCTCTATGTCTATGATGCGGATCAGTGGGCGGGATATTGTGGCCCGAGCGATCAGAAAATGTGTGCCTTTGCGTATTCGCCAAGCAAAAGTTATACCCGCACCGAGAAGGATCTTATTGATGCGGTTATCAATGTCAATGGAACGCTGACGGCGGAGGGAGCCATCTACACCACTGAAGGCGGCGCAAATATCTGTTCCAGTGATGGCACTGGTGTATATATTCAGCAAAATGAGTGCGGCACAGAAAAAGTTACACAGCAGTGCACGCAAAATTTAACATATTATGACATCCCCATCACCCCGGCCAAGCTGCGCAATGGGGACGGCAGCTATAAGGAGACGGTGGGTACGGCAGCCGGGACTACGATCAACTATGTAAACGGCGTTTGGGGCGGTACAGCGGCGTGTATGCACACCGAGGTCATTGACGAAGCAGTCGAGCCTACCTGCACAGAGCCCGGCAAAACTGAGGGCAAGCATTGCTCGGTCTGTAATGAGATTCTCGTTGAGCAAAAGGAAATCCCCGCCAAGGGTCACACCGAGGTCATTGACGAAGCAGTCGAGCCTACCTGCACAGAGCCCGGCAAAACTGAGGGCAAGCATTGCTCGGTCTGTAATGAGATTCTCGTTGAGCAAAAGGAAATCCCCGCCAAGGGTCACACCGAGGTCACCGACGCGGCAGTCGAGGCCACCTGCACGGAACCCGGCAAGACTGAGGGAAAGCATTGCTCGGTCTGCAATGAGGTTCTCGTTGCACAGACGGAAGTCCCGGCCAACGGCCACACTGAAGTCATTGACGAAGCAGTTGCGGCCACCTGTACGGAACCCGGCAAGACTGAGGGAAAGCACTGCTCGGTCTGCAATGAGGTTCTCGTTGCACAGACGGAAGTCTCGGCCAAGGGGCACACCGAGGTCACCGACGCAGCAGTTGCGGCCACCTGCACGGAACCCGGCAAGACTGAGGGAAAGCACTGCTCGGTTTGTAATACGGTTCTCGTTGCACAGAAGGAGATCCCGGCGCTGAATCACGCATGGAAGACCGAGTGGGAGAAAAATGGAGAAAAGCATTGGCACAAGTGTTCTCGCTGCAATGCAGTTGATGCGGAAGCTGCCCACACCTTCGGTGAATGGTGCGTGACCACGGCCGCGGGCTATGACACGGATGGCGAAAAGACGCAAACCTGCAGCATTTGCAATGCTGAGAAAAGGGAAGCCATCCCCTCCATCCTTCAGCAGCTGAAAGACCTGGAGATCACCGCGACGAAAGATGGGTACACCATGACCCTGCCCACGGGCAGGAAGGTTCTGGTGCTGCTGGCAGGCTATTCCCAGGCGGGGCAGCTGAAAAGCATCCAGGTGCTTTCTGCCGACGCGAACGGCAAAGTCACCTTTACCCGTCCCGACAGCGAAAAGGCTATGCTCTTCTTCCTGCAGGAGGATTATAAACCGCTTTGCAGCCGCAAAGTGACCCAATAAACGCAAGCCCACCCGCAAAACAAAAAGGGCCCCCGGACTGCCGGGGGTCCTTCTCTATGCAAAAATGACGGGAAAACAGGGCGGGTCAGAGACTTTCCTCCCATTCCCGCAGGCGGCGGATGATATTGCAGACCACGGAGGGGCGGCCCTGGGGCGTGATCAGGTAATAGCCGTCGACAAAGGCGCGGATCTCCCGGGCGGTCTGGCAGGAAAGGTCGGCCGCCAGCAGCAGGGCCTCCTCCTTGGAGGCGTTTTCATAAAGGGCCAGCACATCCGCCGGGATCTGGATGCCCGCCACCTCGCTGTTCATATACAGGGCGCTTTTGTAGGAGGCGACAGGGATGATCCCGCCCAGCAGATAGCAGCCGGGAAGGGCCTGCCGGGCCTGCCGGAGGTTTTCCATGGACTGGGGCGAAAACACCGGCTGGGTCAAAAAGCCGCAGACGCCGCTCTCCGCCTTGCGCCGGGCCTTTTCCAGCTCGAAGGCGAAATTTGGCGCGTTGACATTCAGCGCCGCCCACACATGGAAAGGGGCCGCTGCGCCGCTTTCGGAGAGCTGGCGGATATAGTTGGCAAAAATGGCAGAATTAAAGCTCCAAACACCCTTGACCTCGCTGCGCTCCGCATTGGGAATGGGGTCGCCGGTGATCACCACAACATTGCGGATCTCTTCAATGGAAAGCCCCAACAGCAGCGCCTTGGCGGCGTTCAGATTCCGATCCCGGCAGTTCATATGGGGCATGGGCTCGATGCCAAGCTCCCGCCAGAGCTTGGCGCCTGTCATGCAGCTGTCGGCATGGACTCGTGCCACCGGGCAGTCGGCCAGCGTCAGAATATCTGCGCCGCCCTCCTTCAAAATGCCCGCGTGGCGCAGAAACTTGCGCATATCGCTCACCGGCGGGGGATCCAGCTCCGCCGCAAAGACCAGCTTGCCCTGCTGGAGCTTCTGCCAGAAGGGACTCTCCGCCGCGGGCAGCGGCTCCTCCAGCTGCCGCAGGGAGACGGTCTTGGGGGCCCGGGTGCGCTTCTGGTCCTGCAGGCGCAGCGCCAGCGCCACCTCGTGGATATGCTCCGGCGTCGTGCCGCAGCAGCCGCCCAGAACAGAGGCTCCCGCCGCCGCGATCTCCAGCATCTGCCGGGCAAAATACCGGGGGTCGGAGCCGAAGCGGGTCTCGCCATCTTCAATGGTGGGGTAGCCGGCGTTTGGACTGATGCAGAGGGGCTTGCGGATGGGGGGAAGGGTCTTCAGATAGCGCAGCAGATGGAAAGGGCCGGAGACGCAGTTGAAGCCCAGAATATCAAGGTTGGGATCGTCCTGAAGCCGCAGCAGCAGGTCCCGGCCGGCGTGGCCGCCGGCGGTAAAGCCATCCGGCCCGACGGCAAAGGTGGCGATGATCAGGGCGTCCGGCGCCTTCTGCCGGATGTAGGCCGCCGTTGGGGCGAGATATTCGTCGGAGCTGAGGGTCTCGAAGAGAAAGCTGGTAACGCCCCCCTCCAGAAACAGGTCCGCCAGCTCCCGGTATTGGCCGGAGAGGTCGCTCTCGTCCTCCTGCGGGATGGGGCCGATGTCGGCAAAGACGGTGACGGGGTGTCCCTCCGCTGCTTCCTTTGCCAGCCGGCAGCCCTCCAGAACGATGCGGCGCAGATGATCGCTGCCGCAGCCAAGGCTCACCCGGTTTGCCCCGAAGGTGTTGGTCTTGATGGCGTCGCAGCCGGCGGTGATGTATTCAAAGGCGATCTGCCGGACCATCCCCGGGGCCGTCAGGTTGGCTTCCTCATATTTTCCGAAGCGGTCGCAGCGGCGGGCCGCGTAATAGGTGCCGAAGGCCCCGTCAAACAGCAGGGGCCGGGTCTTGATCTGTTCCAGAATCCGGTTCATTTTTCTGCTCCAATACCAGTTTTGCAATATCCACCGCCTGTTTGGCGTCTTTGGCGTAATAATCCGCGCCGATCTCCCGGGCGTAGTCCGGCGTGAGCACCGCGCCTGCGGCGAAGATCCGGCAGTCCGGCGCAGCACGGCGCAGGGCGCGGATGGTCTTTTCCATGCTGGGCAGGGTGGTGGTCATCAGGGCGCTGAGCCCCACCAGGCGGATCTTTTCCCGGGCGGCCGTCTCCGCGACGGTCTCGATGGGCACATCCCGCCCCAGATCCAGGACCTGGAAGCCGTAATTCTCCAGGATGCACTTGGTGATGTTTTTGCCGATGTCATGAATGTCGCCCTGAACGGTGGCCACCATCAGCCGCCCGGCGGACCGGCCGGACTGGCCCTGTGCCGCAAGTCTGGCCTGCAGCACGGAAAAGGCGGCCTGCGCCGTTTCTGCCGCGTTCAGCAGCTGGGGCAGGAAAAAGCGGCCCTGCTCAAACAGCGTCCCCACCCGGTCCAGCGCCGGGATCAGGCGCTGCTCGATGATGTCCATGGGCGCTTCCCCCTGCTCCAGCAGGGCGCGGACGGCGTCCCTGGCTTCCCGCCGCAGACCCTTCTGCACCAGCTCCTCCAGCGAAGCAGGTCCGGCAGGCGCGCCGGGCGCAGGGGCGGCGGTCTGTCCGCCGTAGGCTTCGATATAGCGGGCTGCGCCGGCGTCCTTGCCCTGCAATACGGCCGCAGCGCGGAAGACGGCGGTCATGCCGGCGGAATTGGGGTTGAGGATGGCAAGATCCAGCCCCCGGGCCAGCGCCATGGCAAGAAAGGTGCTGTTGAGCTGCTCCCGGGCGGGCAGGCCGAAGGAGATGTTGGAGACGCCCAGGATCGTCCGGACGCCCAGCTCCCCCTTGACCAGCTCCAGCGCGTCCAGCGTTTCCATGGCCTGCGCCTGTTGGGCGGAGACCGTCAGCGCCAGACAGTCGATGACCACATCCTCCTTGGGGATGCCGTGCCGCCCGGCGGCCTCCACGATGCGCCGGGCAATGTTCAGCCGGGCCTGCGCCGTCTCGGGGACGCCCTCCCGGTCAGTACACAGACCGATCACCGCCGCGCCGTATTTCTTCACGATGGGCAGGACCTGCTCCAGCACCTTCGGATCGCCATTGACAGAATTGACCAGCGCCTTGCCGCAGAAGTGCCGCAGGCCCCGTTCCAGCGCCGCCGGGTCGGAGGAATCCAGCTGCAGCGGCAGGTCGCAGACGCCCTGCAGGGCGTCCACCGTCCGTTCCATCAGGGCGGGCTCGTCCACCTGGGGCAGGCCCACATTCACATCCAGGATCTCTGCGCCGGCGTCGGCCTGGGCGATGGCCTGGGTGAGAATATAATCCATGTCCTGCTCCCGCAGGGCCTGCTGAAAGCGCTTTTTGCCGGTGGGGTTCAGCCGCTCGCCCACCATGCGGGGCCGGTCCAGCGGCAGGACGGTGCGCCCGGTGCAGAGCCTTGCGCCGGGGACAAAGCGGGTCTTGCACACGCCCAGACCCCGGAAAGCCCGGGACACTGCACGGATATGCTCCGGCGTGGTGCCGCAGCAGCCCCCCAGAAAGGCCACGCCCAGTGCCGGATAGGGGGCCAGCAGACGGGCATATTCTGCGGGGGAGAGACCGTATTCCCCGGTCTGGGGATCGGGCAGGCCCGCGTTGAGCTTCAGGATCAGCGGCAGGGTGGTGCTCTCCGAGAGGGCCTGCACCACCGGGAGCATCCGGTCCGGCCCAAGCGAGCAGTTGATGCCGATGGCGTCGGCACCGGCTCCCTCCAGAACGATGCCCATGGCGCGGACGCTGCAGCCCAGAAAGGTGCGGCCGTCGGCCTCATAGGTCATGGTGGCGAAGACGGGCAGACGGGTGTTTTCCTTGGCGGCCAGAACGGCGATGCGGGCCTCCGCCAGATCCATCATGGTCTCAAACACGATGCAGTCCGCCCCGGAATGCTCCGCCGCCACGGCCATCTCCCGATAGACCTGGTAGCATTCTTCAAAGGACATGGGCCCCGCCGGCTGCAGCAGCCGGCCGCAGGCGCCGGCGGAAAAGGCCACCCGGGCGTTGGTCCCCCGGCAGGCGTCCCGGGCGCAGCCCACGGCCACCATGGCCAGCTCCTCCACGGAATGGCCGGTGCCCTGGAGCTTGAACCGGTTCCCGCCGAAGGTGTTGGTATAGATCAGCTCCGCCCCGGCCTGCACATAGGCCCGGTGGATGTCTGTGATCCGATGCGGATCGGTAAAGCACAAAAGCTCCGGGATGTCGCCCAGCTGCAGGCCCTGCTTCTGGAGCATGGTGCCCATGCCGCCGTCTAAGATCCTGATCTGCTTCTGCATGAGATCCCCGCCTTTCGATAAGAACAAGTTTGCTGCAGGCTGCAGCCTTGGCAGCCTGCAGTGTGCCGCACCTGCGGATGGCCGGAAAGCCCGAACAGCGCCGTGACGGATTTGCGCGGCGTCATCAGACAGGTGTCCGTCAGCGTCAGGCCGATCTGCCGCGCCGCGTCCAGAAGGGAGAGCAGCTGGGGCTGCAGCGTCAGCGGCAGGTCGCCGTAGCCGGGGCTGTAGCGGTCCGTCACGAAAAGGCCCTCCTTTTGGAACTGCCCGGCCAGCAGCGCCTGCAGGTCGTCGCAGCTCTGCTCGCAGGCGGCGCTGGCGCAGGCGTCCAGCAGCAGCGCACGAGTCCTGTCTGTGACGGAGGCCCTGCGGATCAGTCCCTCCGGCGCATCACCCAGCGTCAGAGCAAAGACCACGCAGCTCTCACAGCCCTCCAGCAGCGCCGGCAGCGCTCGGCCCGGAAGGATCAGGCCGCCGGCGGAAAGCATGCCGTCTTCCCGCACCAGCGGCAGCCTGCGCCATACATACCGGGGCGTGCAGCAGGCCTCCAGCGCATGGATGCAGTCCTGCAGCAGCGCTTCCAGCTCCGGCGGCAGCGCGCTGCCCTGCCAGCCTGCATAGCGCAGCGCCTGATCCCGGGGGATCGGCGAAAGGGGAAGCCGCATGGCCGCGCCTCCTTTGCAGTTTGATACCCTTTAATATAGCAGAAGGATCCTCTTTTTGCAAGCAAAGCCAGTAAAAACCGGGGCTTTTGCATTGACAATCGAGAGGAAAAAGGGTATAGTTTATCCAATTATACAATTTATGATATCGTGGGGGTAAAGCACATGGTCAATTCCGATTTCAGCAGCAAATTTCTGAAGAAGGGCATCACCTTTGACGATGTCCTCCTGATCCCGGCGGAAAGCAGCGTTACGCCGGACCAGGTGGATCTCTCCGCCCGGCTCACCAAAACGATCCGCCTGAACATCCCGCTGATCTCCGCCGCCATGGATACCGTGACAGAGGCCGCCATGGCCATTGCCATCGCCCGGGAGGGCGGCATCGGCGTCATTCACAAGAGCATGCCCATCGAGATGCAGGCCGATCATGTGGACCGGGTCAAGCGCTCGGAAAACGGCGTGATCAACCGCCCCTTCTATCTTTCACCGGAGCATACGCTGGCCGACGCCGACGCGCTCATGGGAAAATACCGGATCTCCGGCGTCCCCATCTGCAAGGACGGCCGTCTGGTGGGCATCCTCACCAACCGGGATCTGAAGTTTGAAGAGGATTTTTCCCGGCCCTGCGGCGAGGTCATGACCTGCAAAAACCTGATCACCGCCCCGGTGAACACCTCTCTGGCAGAGGCGAAAAAGATCCTGGGGGCCCACAAGATCGAGAAGCTCCCGCTGGTGGACGAAAACTTTGCCCTGAAGGGCCTGATCACCATCAAGGACATTGAAAAGGCCGTAAAATATCCCAACACCGCCCGGGACGCGCAGGGCCGTCTGCTGTGTGCCGCCGCCATCGGCGTCACCGGGGATGTGCTGGAGCGGGCCGGCACGCTGCTGCAGGCCGGCGCGGATGTGCTGGTGCTGGATTCGGCCCACGGCCATTCCCATAATATCCTCACCTGCCTGCAGAAGGTCAAGGCGGCCTATCCCAGCGCCCAGATCATCGCTGGCAATGTGGCCACCGCCGAGGGGGCAAAGGCCCTGATCGACGCCGGGGCAGACTGCGTCAAGGTGGGCATCGGACCCGGCTCCATCTGCACCACCCGCGTGGTCTCCGGCATCGGCGTCCCTCAGATCACGGCCATCTACGACGCCGCCTGCGAGGCCCAGAAGAAGGGCATCCCCGTCATTGCAGACGGCGGCATCAAATATTCCGGCGATATCGTCAAGGCGCTGGCCGCCGGCGGCGATGTGGTGATGATGGGCTCGCTGCTGGCCGGCTGCGAGGAGAGCCCCGGCGATACGGAGATCTTCCAGGGCCGCCGCTTCAAGGTCTATCGCGGCATGGGCAGTCTGGCCGCCATGAACAAGGGCTCCGGCGACCGGTATTTCCAGTCCGGCTCCAAAAAATTCGTGCCCGAGGGCGTGGAGGGCCGCGTCCCCTATAAGGGACCGGTGAGCGACACCGTCTTCCAGCTCATGGGCGGCCTGCGCTCCGGCATGGGCTACTGCGGAACGCCCACCATCCCCGAGCTGCAGCAGAGGGGCCAGTTTATCCAGATCTCCTCCGCCGGCCTGAAGGAGAGCCATCCCCACGACATCTACATCACCAAGGAGGCCCCCAACTATTCCATCAATCCCGACGCATAAGCCCGGGATCCGGCCAGGAAGGAGACGGCGGACTTGCACATCTGGAAGCATTTTCAGACCATTACCCGGCACAGGCACGCCGTCCTCCGGCATTGCTTCCGGGCGGGCATCGGGCTTCAGGGGCTGACTCACGACCTTTCCAAATACAGCCCCGCCGAGTTTTGGACGGCGGCGAAGTATTATCAGGGCGACCGCAGCCCAAACGATCGGGAGCGGGAGGAAAAGGGCTATTCTGCCGTCTGGATGCATCATAAGGGCCGCAACAGGCACCATTATGAATACTGGACGGATTACAGTCTGCAGACCCGCCGCCCTGCGCCGGTGAAGATGCCCCTGCGCTATGTGGTGGAGATGTTTTGCGACCGGGTGGCCGCCTGCAAGATCTATCAGGGGCCGCGCTATACGGCGGAAAGCCCGTGGAATTATTTTCTGCGGATCCGCGGGCAGGGCCTGATGCATCCGGAGACAGAGACCCTGCTGGAGACGCTGCTGCAGATGCTCCGGGACAAGGGCGAGACCGAGACCTTCCGCTATATCCGCACGCAGCTGCTGCCCCGGGGCAGCTATGGCGCGGCACAGAAATAGACAGAAAAAAGCCCCCTCCGCGCGTTGCGGAGGGGGTTTCTGCATGATTTCGCTTTATTTTGCGTTATTTTGTGCCGAAGATCCGGTCGCCGGCGTCGCCCAGACCGGGGACGATATAGCCGTGGTCATTGAGCTTTTCGTCCACGGCGCCCACATAGATATCCACATCGGGATGGTTCTTCTGGATGCGGGCGATGCCCTCGGGCACGGCCACCAGCACCAGCAGCTTGATATTGGTGCAGCCCCGGGCCTTCATCTCCTGAATGGCGGCATCGGCAGAGCCGCCGGTGGCGAGCATGGGATCCACGATCATGATTTCCCGCTCCGCCACATCCTTGGGCAGCTTGCAGAAGTAGACATGGGGCTCCAGCGTCTCCTCGTCACGATACATACCGATATGGCCCACGCGGGCGGAGGGCACCATGCGCAAAACACCGTCTACCAGACCAAGGCCGGCCCGGAGGATGGGCACCACCGCCAGCTTTTTGCCGGCCAGCGTAGGCTCCTCCGCCGTGCAGATGGGAGTCTCCACTTCCTTGGTGGTCAGGGGCAGGTCGCGGGTGGCTTCGTAGGCGATCAGCATGCCGATCTCGGAGACCAGCTCCCGGAAGTCCTTGACGCTGGTGTTCTTGTCGCGCAGGATGGTGAGCTTGTGGGCCACCAGGGGATGATCCATGACATAAACTTTGCTCATAAGTAAGACTCCTTCTATCTATGAAATTTTTGAGATCCGTGTGATGCGCGGGGGTTATTTTTCCAGCGCGGAGATCATGTCCACCCGGGTCTGGTGCCGTCCGCCCAGGAAGGAGGCGGCGAGCCAGGTGTCTGCGATGCGCATGGCAAGGCCCGGGCCAACGGTGCGCTCGCCCAGGCAGAGGATGTTGGAATCGTTGTGTTCCCGGGTGGCCTGCGCCGTAAAGCAGTCGGAGACGGCGGCGGCCCGGATGCCGGGGATCTTGTTGGCGGCGATGCTCATGCCGATGCCCGTGCCGCAGACCAGAATGCCCAGGTCTGCCTTGCCCTCCGCCACCATGCGGGCAACCTTCTCCGCATAAACCGGGTAATGGCAGGAGGCCGTGTCGAAGGTGCCGCAGTCCTCAATTTGATAGCCCTGCTCCTGCAGGTGCTGCTTCAGCGTCTCCTTGAGAGAATATCCGCCGTGATCGGCGCCCAATGCAAGCTTCATGATCCCATCCGTTCCTTTCTCATTCGTTCTGCCTGCGTCATCCGGAGATACGCAGGGATGATCTCGTGGCAGGTCTGCAGCGTGCCGCCGCAGGCCATCTCCCAGGCGGCTTTTGCCGCGCCGGAGGCGGCGCAGCAGTCCCGGAGAAATATCGTGCAGCCCTGTTCCCGGGCGGCCTGCTCCAGCTGCGCGTCGGAGCCGACGGCGTCTTCCGTCAGGCGGACCACCCGGCCCTGCTCCCGCCGGAAGAGGGCATAATAGCTCTCGCCCTGCCGGGCCCGGAGCGAGCAGCAGATCACGCCGTCCTCTTCGGCGTCCCACGCCATGGCCAGCAGGGAGGAAACGCCGGCGCAGGGCTTGTCCAGCGCCCAGCCAAAGCCCTTCACCGCCGCCGCGCCGATGCGGATGCCGGTAAAGGAGCCGGGGCCGATGACGGCGGCAAAGGCGTCTACCGCCTGCAGCGTCAGCCCGTTGGCTTCCAGCAGCCCATGGCACAGGGGCAGCAGCAGGCGGCTGTGGTCCAGCATGGAATCCTGCGCCGCCGCGGCCAGCAGCGCGCCATCCTGCAGCAGAGCGCAGGAGGCGGTCCGGCCGGAGGTGTCAATGGCAAGGATCAGCATAATATCACCCGGATCTCCCGTTCGTTGTCGCCCAGCCGGGAAAAGCGGATCTCCGCCGTCCCAGGGGGGAAGGCCCCGGGGCAGTTTTCGCTCCATTCGCAGACGCAGAGGGCGCCGGAGGCCAGATAGTCCTCCCAGCCGATGTCCAGCAGGGCTTCGGCGTCCGGCAGACGATACAGATCAAAATGGCAGAGCTTTCGCGGGCCGGGGTATTCGTTGACGATGGTATAGGTGGGGGAGCTCACCGGGCCGCGACAGCCCAGCCCCCGGGCAAGGCCCCGGACAAAGGCCGTCTTGCCCATGCCAAGGCCGCCGTAAAGCGCCACGGCAGGCGCGGCGGAAAGGGTCTGCGCCAGCGCTTCGCCCAGCGCCTCCGTCTCCGCTGCGGAGCAGGTGCGGTATGCTGTTTCGGTCAAAACTCCCTACCTCCCCATTTTATTCTGCCATAGTATAGCACGCATTTTTCCGTTTGAAAAGGGAATTCTGAATCTTTTTTTAGTTTTTGCCGTCCTTTCTTGCATAAAGGCAGGGGGAATGGTAGAATAGCAGAAAGAAAGCAACGCGAAAGGAGGGAGCGTATGCTGCGAAGAGCCTGGGGGAGCGTCTGCCGCTATCTGAAGCAGACGGATACGCTGCTGATGGTGCTGTCGCTTTTGATCTGCGCCTGCGGTCTGGTGCTGATCTTCAGCGGCTGCCAGAGCGTCAAGAAGGTGAACCCGCAGCGGCTGATCCTGATCCAGTGTATCGGCATCGCCGCGGGCTTTGTGGGCATGATCATCCTGTCCTTCTGCGATTTTGAGCGGTTCCCATGGCTCTGGATCCCGGCGGCGCTCTTTAATGTGGCCTTTCAGCTTTCGCTGAAGTGGCTGGGCAAGGATGTGGGCGGCAACAAAAGCTGGATCCCGCTGGGCGGTATCAACATCCAGCCCGGCGAGGTGGGCAAGGTCATCTTTATCTACACCATGGCCAGCCATATGGCCCTGCTGAAGGACAGGAAGAACCATTTTCTCAGCATATTGCAGCTGACGCTGCACATGGCCGTCACGGCTGGGGCGGTGTTTATCATCTCCCGAGATCTGGGCGTGACACTGATGTATCCGCTGATCTTTATCACCATGCTGCTGATCTATGGCGTCTCCCTCTGGTGGATGGGGGCGGCCGGCCTTTGTGCGGCGGCGGCGCTGCCGGTGCTCTGGCACTTTATGGACCAGGGTCACCGGGAGCGGATCCTGGTGGTGTTTGACCCGGCCATCTCGGAAAAGCGGGCCTGGCACGCCAAGCAGACGGTCATGGCGATTTCCAACGGCCAGCTCACCGGCGACGGCTATCTCCACGGGGCCCGGACCCAGGGGGGCTGGATCCCGGAGGCCCACTGCGATTCCATCTTCGCCGTCTGCGCGGAGGAGTTTGGCTTTATCGGGGCCATGGTGCTGCTGGCGCTGCTGACGGCGCTGGTGCTGCGGATCTTTTATGACTGCTGGCGCGCCACAGATACCTTCAGCGCCATGGTCTGCGCCGGCGTTGGCGGGATGTTTCTCTGGCAGATCGCCATCAATGTGACCATGAATCTGGGGGTCTTCCCAGTGATCGGGCTGACGCTGCCGCTGGTCAGCTCCGGGGGAAGCTCCGTGCTGATCACGCTGGCCTCGCTGGGGCTGGTCTGCGGGGCGATGCGGCGCATCAAGCCCACCTGGATCCGCTCGGAAAACGACTGAACGCCGCGCCCGCAGCTCCGGAAAAAGAAATCCTCAATGCGCGCATGAAAAACGGCAGGCACCTTATGTGCCTGCCGTTTGATGATGCTTTAATCGCTGAGGACGCGGCCGCAGCCGATGTAATGGGTCAGATAATAGTCGGAATCCAGATCGTCATACCGGACGCCCTTTCCGGGAGAAGCGGCATGGATGAACTCATTATCACCCACATAGATGCCCACATGGCCCACCTTGGTGCTGCCCTTCTTCTGGGAGAAAAAGATCAGATCGCCCACCTGAAGCTCCGACTTGGAGATGCTGACGGCCTTGGTATACTGGGTGGCGGAGGAATGGGAGAGGGAGATCCCGAACTGGGAAAACACATGCATGGTAAAGCCGGAGCAGTCAAAGCCGCTTTTCGTGCTTCCGCCGTAAACATATTTGCAGCCCAGCAGCGTGGCGGCATAGTCAATGATCTCCTGACGCGTGCCGGTAGCGGCTGCAGCAGTCCCGCCGGAGGACTTCGCTGCGGCGGAGGAGCCGGAGGAAGAAGCGGTGGAAGTGGAAGATGTGCCGTAATTGCCTGCAAAGGCGACCACCTCTACATATTCCGGAGAGACATAACCGGTCTTGCCGCCATACTGGACCTTGAACCAGCCGGAGTTGATGCCGATGATCTTGGCCACAACGCCGGAGGACAGCTTGGAGAGGACATTGTGCTCCGTGCCGGGGCCTGTGCGCAGATTCAGGGAGGAGGAGGCCGTTACCTTGGCGCCGCCGCAGACGATGTTCATGACGGGCTGCGTCTCGATATACTGGGCGCTCATATAGCCCACATCGCCGTCGTAGGCCACCTGATACCAGTCGTCCTTCTGATCCAGAACGGCCACCCGGGTGCCGTTGTAGAGCTTGTCCAGAACGGTGCTCTCGGTGGAGGGCTCCTGCCGGAAGTTGACGGCGGAGGTGGTGGTGACGGTGCCGCCCTGCACATCAAAGGCAAAGGCAGAGACTGCCATGGCGGCGGAAACGACGCCTGCGGCAAGAATGGTTCGGATGATCGGTTTGATGCTCACGGTAACGCTCCTTCCAGGGTAGGGGGTGATTTATTTTCCGCTCAGCGCCCTTTCCAGCCAGATGGAGCCAAGCTCCATGGCGTCGTAGAGTCCCTCCCGCTCAGCGGATTTCACCACGCGGTCTTTTGAACTGATCTCAGGATCGGTATACTGCAGCTGAATGGACACCTTCTTTGCCAGAGAGTAGCCTTCCTTCTGCTCGGCCGAAAGGATCTGGAGCATGATGATGTATTTGTCGCTCATGCTGCCATAATAAATGATGGCGTCTTTTCTCATCAGGGGACGGCCTTTATAGGTCAAGGGCAAGGCGCCGTTTTTCCCGGTAGCTTCCATATAGAATACCTCCGATTGCATTTAGTATAACAAAATTGATTACAAAAGTCAAACAAAATGGTTACAAAAAATAAACAAAAATGCCGCTCGTTTTTTGTCGCAGCGGCATGAACTGGGGGAGAGCCCGGCGATCCCGGCAAGGCTCAGTCGGCAAGATAATGCCGGACCAGCTCCTGAAGCAGCTCGTCCCGATCCAGCTTGCGGATCAGCGTCCGCGCGTTGTTGTGGTTGGTGATATAGGTGGGATCCTCGGAGAGAATATAGCCAACGATCTGATTGATGGGGTTATAGCCCTTTTCCCGCAGGGCGTCGTAGACCGCCGTAAGGATCTGCTTCATTTCCAGATCTGCATCGTCGCTGACCCGGAATTTACGGGTACCGTCGAACATAATATCCACCTCCGCATCAAATTACAACTTATTATACAGCATCCTGCTGTCAAAGTAAAGGAAAAAGCGTCGAAATCTGCGAAAAGCGCGGCGGCCTTTGCCGTGCCGGGCGGGCCGGCGGCGGGGGGAAAGGACAGCTTTTTGTGGAGCTTTACCAAACCGGGCGCGCAGGAACCGCCGGCAAAGACAAGCTGCACAGGAAAAAACAGAGGTGGCAAAGCGTTTCCTGTCCATGTTTCACCAAATTGCGAAAAATGGAAAAAGGGGCTTGCAAATCCTGTTTCGTTCATGTATGATACCAAAAGAAAATTCGGGAAGAGGTGAGGCAAAGTGGCGCACAGCGGCGGAACGATCCGGAAGGTCTGTGGAACGCGGGGGCAGCTGTCCCGGCGGCGGAAGCTTTCTTTCTCTCCCTTTGCCGTTTCTTTTCGTGGCATTTCCATTGGATGAATGGAAGTGCCGTTTTTTTATGTTTGTTTTTTGAAAAATATAGAGGAGGATGAATCATGAAAAACGAAAAACAAGCGCTGGGCGCGGAGCCTATCTACGATGCGCGCAAGCTGGGCGTCCCCAAAATGCTGGTGCTGGGCCTGCAGCACATGTTCGCCATGTTCGGCGCCACCGTTCTGGTACCTATCCTGGTCAGCGGCTATGGCCTGCCCCTGAGCATCCAGACGACCCTGCTGTTCGCCGGTCTCGGCACGCTTCTGTTCCATCTCTGCACCAAGTTCAAGGTCCCTGCATTCCTGGGCTCTTCCTTCGCGTTTCTGGGCGGCTTTGAGGCCGTCGCCAGGCTGGACGCCGGCAAGTTTGCCTCGATGACCGGCGAAGAAAAGCTCCCCTACGCCATGGGCGGCGTTGTGGTTGCCGGCCTGCTCTATCTGGTGCTGGCCCTGCTGTTCAAGCTGGTGGGCGCAAAGAAGGTCATGCGCTTCTTCCCGCCCATCGTCACCGGCCCCATGATCATCCTCATCGGTCTGAACCTCTCCGGCTCCGCCGTCGCCAATGCTTCCACCTGCTGGTGGCTGGCGCTGGTGGCCATGGCCATCATCGTGGTGGCGAACATCTGGGGTAAGGGCATGATCAAGATCATCCCCATCCTGCTGGGCGTGGTGGGCGCCTATATCGTGGCCCTGATTGCCAACGCCTTCGGCGCCACCGCAGTGGACGCCGCCGGCAATGTGGTTCCTCTGATCAGCTTCAGCAATGTGAGCTCCGCCAGCCTGGTGGGCCTGCAGAAGTTTGCCATCGCCAAGTTTGACATCACCTCCATCCTGGTGATGGCCCCCATCGCCATCGCTTCTATGATGGAGCATATCGGCGACATCTCCGCCATCTCCGCCACCTGCCAGCGCAATTACATCGCCGATCCCGGCCTGCACCGCACGCTGCTGGGCGATGGCCTGGCTACCGCGCTGGCCGGTATGTTCGGCGGCCCCGCCAACACCACCTACGGCGAAAACACCGGCGTTCTGGCTCTGAGCCGGGTCTATGACCCCAAGGTTATCCGTCTGGCGGCAGTCTACGCGGTGATCCTCTCCTTCAGCCCCAAGTTTGACGCCCTGGTCAACTCTATCCCCACGGCCATCATCGGCGGCGTCTCCTTCATCCTCTACGGTATGATCTCTGCGGTGGGCGTCCGCAATGTGGTGGAAAACAAGGTGGATCTGACCAAATCCCGCAACCTGATCATCGCCGCCGTCATCTTCGTCTGCGGCCTGGGCTTCTCCGGCGGAGTTTCCTTCCAGGTGGGCAACGCCACGGTCACGCTGACCTCTTTGGCCATCGCCGCTCTGGCCGGCGTCCTGCTGAACGCCATCCTGCCCGGCAACGACTATGAGTTCGGCACCGATGTGAAGGGCGACAGCGCCGCCAATCTGGGCACCTATTAATTAAAAATACAGCAAACCGGTTCAAAAGGCCCCTCCACAATACGGAGGGGCCTTTCTTTTTTCTGCGGCGGGCATTTTCGTAAGCGGTTGAAAAAAAGCGGCGCCGCAGGTATAATCAGAGCAGAAACAAGAGAAATGGGGCTGGATATATGGCAAAAATCATGGAGATCACGGATTTTTCCGCGCCGGAGCTGGATGTTTACGCCCGCCTGACGGAAAATCAGCTGCTGAACCGGGCAGACCCGGAAAATGCGCTGTTCGTGGCAGAGAGCCCGCTGGTCATCGGCCGGGCGCTGGACGCGGGCTGCAGGCCGGTGTCCTTTTTGATGGAGAAGAAGCATGTGACGGGGAAGGGCGCGGCCATTCTGGCCCGGTGTCCCCAGGATATCCCCGTCTATGCGGCGGAGCTGCCGGTGCTCACGCAGCTCACCGGCTTCCACCTGACCCGGGGCATGCTTTGCGCCATGCTGCGGCCGCCGCTGCCTTCGGTGGAGGAGATCTGCCGGGATGCCCGGCGGGTGGCCGTGCTGGAAAATGTGATGAATCCCACCAACATCGGCGCGATCTTCCGCTCGGCGGCGGCGCTGAATATCGA
>ERZ1026780.536-NODE-536-length-30043-cov-12.124016_pt1 | contig 30043 bp, 29 predicted proteins | sample MGYA00380126_ERZ1026780 | MGnify/ENA primary metagenome ERZ1026780 (study PRJEB33269, sample SAMEA4719762) | human gut metagenome | biome: human-associated habitat; feature: organic feature; material: feces | place: Cameroon | collected 2013-10 ... | reverse complement strand
GCTATATATAGTATAACATACGGATATTGCATTTGCAATATAAATTTTCCTGCAAAAAGCGCGTATTTCGATAAAAAATATCGAAAAAACATTTTTTTCCAAAATATATTGACACAAGCGCGAAAATGATGATATAATTTTATATGATATCATCTGAATTTTTTATTTTTTCCAAGGAGGAACTTTTATGAATCATGAATACAATCCGTATGAAAATGCGGTTGCTGTTATAAGAAAGGCGGCGGAAGCGCTCGGACTGAACGAAAACGATTATGCTTTTCTGCTTTATCCCGAGAGAGAGCTGAAAGTTTCGCTTCCAATTGTGATGGACAGCGGCAAAACAGAGGTTTTCGAGGGTTTCCGCGTACAGCATTCGAGCGTGCTCGGTCCCTGCAAGGGCGGCATACGCTATCATTCCGATACGAATATAGATGAGGTCAAGGCTCTCGCATGCTGGATGGCGCTCAAATGCTCCGTCGCAGGTATACCTTACGGCGGCGGAAAGGGCGGCATACGCGTTGACCCGTCGCGTCTCAGCTCCCGCGAGCTGGAAACTCTCACAAGAAAGTATGCCCATGCGATAGCGCCGATAATCGGCGAAAAGAAAGATATTCCCGCGCCAGATGTAAATACAAACGGGCAGATAATGGCTTGGTTCTGCGATGCTTACTCGGAGACTGTCGGCAGTTTTTCTCCCGCTGTTGTCACGGGCAAGCCGCTCGAAATAGGCGGAAGTCTCGGCAGAACCGACGCGACAGGCAGAGGCGTTATGCTCACGGTGAGAGAACTGCTTTCGCGCTATGGCAAAAAGGCAAGCGAAATGCGCGTGGCTGTTCAGGGCAACGGCAATGTCGGCGGTACTACGGTTAAGCTTCTCGGCGAGCTCGGATGCAAGGTCGTTGCCGTTTCCGATGTTTCGGGTGCGCTCCTCTGCGAGGACGGACTCGATACCGACGAAATATACAGATACAGCGTAGAGCACAGGCTCCTGCGCGATTTTGACAAGAGCGCGGGTACATTCATCGCAGGCACGGACGGAAATGCGGCACTGCTTGTATGCGATACGGACATTCTCATTCCCGCGGCTCTGGAGAATCAGATAACAGGCGAAAATGCAGGAAAGATAAAGGCAAAATACATTGTGGAAGCCGCAAACGGACCGACAACGGTCGAAGCGGACGAGATACTCGATGCGCGCGGCATTCCCGTTGTGCCGGATATACTCGCAAATTCGGGCGGCGTTATAGTTTCGTATTTCGAATGGGTGCAGAATCTCCAGCGCTATTCATGGACGCTCGAGAGAGTCAACAGCGAGCTTGAAGAAAAGCTTGTCTCCGCTTTTGCCAATGTATTCGATATATCGGAAAAGCACGGATGCTCCATGCGCACGGCGGCATATATGGCGGCTATAAAAAGAATAGTTTCCGCGGCGAAACTTCGCGGATAAATACAAAAAGCAGGGGCCTGAAAACAAGCTCCTGCTTTTTTGTCATTTCGATTATATTTCGGTTTTTTCAAACGAAAAATCTTTTTCGCCGAGCGTGCATACCGTGGCGCGGTAGCCATAGATATCGCGTATTTCATGGAAAACGGCATCTTCCTGCACCTTGCCGTATTCGCAGATATGCGCCTTGCCGTGCGGAAAAGTGCACGAAAGCGAAGCGAGCGGGATATCAAAACCTTTGCCGCGCATTTTTACATACGCTTCGCGCAGAGTCCAGAGCCGCGTGAAAGCCTCTACATGGTTTGCGGAGAGCATTATGGCATTGCGCTCGTATATGCTGAAAAATTTGCTTGCTATCATATCCATCTGCGCAGGCGCTTCGATTTTCTCTATATCGACACCGCATTCCGAGTCCGAAAGTGCACATATGACTCGCTTGCCGCTGTGGGAAATATTGAAAAAGCAGTTTTCATGACCTGCGATATAAGGCTTGCCGAACTCGTTTTTGACAAATTCGGGATTTTCTATGCCGAATACAAGAGTTATAGCTTTCTTTGCAAGCAGACCCGAGGCAAGAAGCTCGAGCTTTGTTTCCGTGCGTGCCGCCTTTTCTATGCGTGCGCGGCGCTCCTCGGAAACTTCGCCGATGCGCGCGGCAATTGTAGCCTCATCAAATGCGGAAAAGTCCGCATAGTATACTTTTACAAAATTTTTATTTTCCATCATTTTACCTCGTGTCATGGCTTTTACCTGATTTTTGAATGCGGTATTGAAAAGCTATATAAGTATACCACAAGAAAAGCAAAATTTCAAGCGTTTCCGCGCTTTTTAAAGAAACTCGCACCTTTTGCATCTTGATTTTATAATTTCCGTGTGGTAAAATGTAAAAAATGTCACTTTGAAACCGGAGAAAATCAATGAATCTGAATAATGCAACCGAAATCATAGCGCGAAGAGAATTTTCGCCTGTCTACATAATATTTGATGCGGCGTTTCTTCTGTTTTTCGCCGCAATGCTTATCATAAAGAAGAAATATATGACGGTGCTTGTCGGCGCGCTCGCGGGAATACTCTATATGATAGTGGATTACGGGATTTTTCATCTTGTCTGCCATTCGAGAAGCATATCCGAGGGGCACAGCCTTTTTCTTGTGCTTCTCTGGATGTCGATAAGCTATGGGTTTACGAATTTCACATGGATATGGCTCTGGATATCAAAGGATAAGCATCTTTTCGAATGGTCTTTTCTTATTCTGCTCTGGTGGTTTGTATGCCCGCAACTCGCTAAAACCTTTACACCTGCGGGAATACAAAACATTGTAATAGAGCGCACCACAGGCGAATATCACGGATATATGGCGCTTATTCTGCTTGTCGGTTATCTCGCGCTCATAATCTATAATATGAAGCAGAAAGAAGCGGAAAAGCGAGTAGATATTCCGTGGCTTCTCGCCATAGGAATCCTTGTTCAGTTCGGATGGGAAGCGGGGCTTCTCATCGGCGGAATACGCTCGGCGGGCTTTGCCACGCTTGCGGAAAAACTGCGCCCGCTCATAGTAAATTCGCTTCTCGAGACAAATCTCGGAATGCCTTATATATACGCTATTTTCATCGCTTATACGCGTCGCTTTACAGAGCAGATGAAGCGAAGAGAAGAGCCGCTTGCTTTTACGGAGCGCATTGCCGAAAATAACGGTGAGAGAGTGAGGGAAAAATGAAATACATACTTGTGACGGGCGCATATGGCGGCATGGGCAGTGCCACGGTGAAAATGCTGGCAGAGCGAGGCTTTTGCGTTTTTGCTCTAGATAAAAGAGCGGGCACGGCAGAAAAGAACATCATCCCGATAGAGGCGGATATAACAAGCGAAGAGAGCATTTCCGCGGCGGTGGAAGCGGTGAGAAAATATACGGATGAGCTTTTTGCCATAGTGCATTTTGCGGGGAAATATATGCTCGATTCGCTTGCGGAAATCGACAGCGCGGCTTTCGAGCGGATTTTCAGAATAAACCTCTTCGGCGCTTTTCTTGTAAACAAAACATTTCTGCCTTTTCTTCGTCGCGGGAGCAGGATAATAATGACGACAAGCGAGCTTGCGCCGCTCGACCCGCTCCCGTTTACGGGCATATATGCCGTAAGCAAATCGGCACTCGACAAATACGCTTATTCGCTGCGAATGGAGCTTCAGCTGCTCGGGATTTCGGTTTCCGTGATACGCGCAGGCGCAGTGAAAACCGGTATGCTCGGTGTTTCCACCGATGAGCTCGAAAAATTCTGCGACAAAACGAAGCTTTATCGCTGTAATGCCGCGAGATTTCGGAATATAGTCGACCGCGTGGAGGCAAAAAGTATTTCTCCCGAGAAGGTAGCGGCAAAAACGCTGAAAATACTCGGCAGTAAAAATCCCGCCTTTGCCTACAGTATCAACCGCAATCCTCTCATGCGCCTGCTGAATATACTTCCGAAGCGCCTGCAATGCTTTGCGATACGGCAGGTACTGAAATGATGTCGGCAGCTCGAACACCGAAAAATAAAAAAATTCCCCATTGCATTTTTTCGCAACGGGGATTTTTCATTTATGCGATTGCTACGCCGAAAAGCGAGAGATACCATTCGAGTCCTACCGTGACTATAAGCAGATATGCGATATAAATCAGAAGCATAACGACACCTTGCCAGCGGCTGAACTTCTTGCAGATGACAGTCGGTACGGCGGCAATAAGCGAAACGAGAATGGCAACGGGAAAATCAAGGTATATATTCTGAAGCGAAACGGGGAGTTTGCCGCCGTAAACAAACGAGCAGACGGCGAGAATCAGCGTTGTATCGATGACATTCGCGCCTATTACATTGCCGACGGACATGGAGGTCTGCTTCTTGACAACGGCTGTGATAGCTGTGACAAGCTCTGGAAGAGAAGTGCCGATAGCGACTATGGTGACACCGATTATCGCCTCGGAAACACCCCATGAAGCGGCGATTTTACTGCCGTTATTTACAAGAAGCTGAGAACCGGCGACAATTCCCGCCGCGCCTACAACAACCTTGAATATATTTGTTATCACGGATTTTTTGTCTGTGCTCGGGCGTTCATCCGTGTTTTCGGACACATTGTCCTTTGCAGAGCGGACATTTTCGGCGATATAAAGCGCGAAAATGAGAATCAGTACGAGAGCACCCGTGATGGAAAGCGAGCCGTTCAGTGAGAGCAGGAAAAGCGCCGTTACAGCCGCCACAAGCAGAAACGCTTTCGGGGCATAGTCCTTTCTCTTGACGGCAATCGGCATGAATATCACGCTTATTGCCAGTATCATCGCCGTATTGCATATAACGGAACCGATACCGTTTCCTATAGCCATGCCTACTTTATCCTGCGAGGCGGCAATATAATCGCCGACGCCCGAGACAAGTATTCCGTGACCCTCGACTGCGGCGATGGTGGAAACGATTATTTCCGGCAGTGTCGTGGCGACGCTGATAATCGTTGCGCCAATGATAAATTTCGGTATTCTCGTGACTTCGGCAACCCATACGGCACCGTCCACAAACCAGTCGCCGCCTTTTACTATCAGCACAATGCCGATGACAAAGAGCAGATACATCAGAAATGTTTCCATAAATATCAATCTCCGTCAAGCCGTTTTCGCGGCTTTTTAAATTTTATATTTACCATTATACTTTTCCGTAGCGCCGTTGTCAAGCAAATTGCGGATTTTTATGAAAATATCGGCAGGAAGAAAAATCCCTGCCGATATTTTTAAAGTTACGGTATTATATATCTTCACCTATATCAAATGCTTCGTCTCTTATATTAAGCGATGTTGTAAGAACATCCTCGTCAGACAAAGCGATGACCTCTATCTAAGGTATTTCATATATTTCTTTCTTCTTGTTTTCCATGATTCTTCCCTCCAATCATCGATTATTTGCCTTCATCGCAACTGCCGCATTTCCGTACTGTCACGCCCTCGGGAATTACTATTTCTTTCAGTCCCTGACAAGCGAGATACAGTCTCTTTCCGGAATTGTCGAAAATCATATTGTTTTCATCGTAGAATTTGCTGTTTTCTCACGAGAAGTAAAGAGAAATAAGACTTGTGCATCCGTTGAAAACACCGCTGCCGATATTGTTCAATGCACCGGAAAGCAATACTCTTGTAAGCGCGGTGCATCCGCTGAATACCTCCACACCCAAATCCTGCAGGTAATCACCGAAATCAAAACTTACAAACGATGTGCAGTCCTTGAATGCATGCTGACCGATTGTTCCCAGCTCCAAGGGAAGCGTAATTTCGGTAAGCGATGCGCAGGCTTCAAACGCGTTGTAGTTTATTTATGTTACGCTGCCCGGAATCGCGATTTTCGCGGCGGAAGAGCCGTAGAAAGCGTATTTACCGAGTGTGACATTTTCAAGCGACCTGCAATCATTGAACGCAAATTTCTCGATTGTCATGACACTATCAGGAATCGCAATGCTTATCAGTCCCGAGCCTGTAAAAGCCATTCTGCGTATATTTGCAAGATTTTTTTGGAGCGCTACTGTTTGCAGTGCTGTGCATCCATAAAAAGTGTTTTCTTTGATAGCTGTAACATCATCGGGAATGACAATGCTTTCAAGTGACTCGCAACAGTAAAAGGCTCCCGAGCCGATACTATTCAGCGTAGAGGGAAGACTGACGGATGTTAAATTGTCACAGCTATAGTTGCCAAAGCTGTAAAAGGCGTATTCACCGATGGAGGTGATGCCCTCTGAGATAGTTACGGTTTTGATGCTGTCTTTGTAGCTGTTCCATGGTGCAAGTTTTGTACCGGAAGTCCAGTAATTCGGCATTTCGCCAGTACCTGTAATCTCAAGCTTACATTCGATAAGGTCGATTTTCCATGTGATATTGTCACCGCATGAGCCGCCCGGAGTCGGAAAAGCGTCGTCACTTATTGTCGCATTTGAGAGATTGGTTATTTTCTTGAGTCCGGTGCAATTTGCAAACGCATATGTAGCTATATTTTCCACCGTGCTCGGTATCGTTATTTCCGAGAGCTTTGTGCATCCTGAAAAAGCATTTCCTCCGATGGCTTTCACCCCCCTCGGAAAGTGTCAGTTTTTCAAGCGCACTGCAACCATCAAAGGCAAAGTAATATATGTTTGTTACCGATGACGGGATGTTGATTTCAGTTAGTGATTTGCAGAGAAAGAATGCGTATGCACCTATTGTCCTGAGTGTGTCCGGCAGGCTGACTGACTCGATATAATTTGTGGACGAAGACTGAAAGGCATACGAGCCGATAGATGTACAGCCGCTTTTAATCATGACCTTTTTGACCGGTTTGCCGCCGATGACATTGAACCACGGGGCATTTCCGTATGAATAGCTCTTCATGGCACCGCTGCCGTCTATAGTGAGCGTACCCTCGTCGTCAAGCTCCCATGCCAGATTCGAGCCGTCGCCCTCACTGCCGCAGTTGCCGGAGCTTTCCGCGCTTAGTGCCATGCATAAAAGGCAGGCGAGTAGCGCTACCGTCAGCGCGGTAAGCAGTATTTTGATGTTTTCTTCATTGATTCCTCCGAAAATATGTTTTCTTTATGTTTTTATAATTTTATGCTTCAGAAAGCCGCATGCCGAGCGGCGGACCGACTCCGCAATGAGATATCGCCTTTGAGACGGATACGGGGCTTACGGGAACGGATGAAAAAGAAAGTTAAGGCAGAGCAAAGACGGGCTTTATATGTCGACAAAGCACGAGGGCAGAGGGATAGGACTTGCATCGGTGTGCGGTATCGTCGCGCGAAACGGCGGCAGGCTCGAAATTTCGCATACCGAAAACGAATTTACCGTGACGGTAATGCTGACGGAATCGTAAAAAGGCTTCCAAAAGAAAATATAAGATAAATAGGCTTCGGGCAAAATGCCCGAAGCCTATTTTGATGATAATTTTATACCGTTAATTTCTCGTTTGCGCTTTCCGCTATGATTTTTCTCTCTGAAAAAGGAACCTTTTCGCCTCTTATGAGTTGATATTCCTCGTGTCCTTTGCCTGCGAAAAGGACTATGTCTCCCGCCTGCGCCATGCTGACAGCGCGCCTGATGGCAGGCTCTCTGTCCGCGATTATCTCATATTTGCCAAAGTCCATGCAGGATGCTATATCGCGACATATTTTTTCGGGGTCTTCGCAGTCGGGATTGTCGGCGGTAATCAGGGAATAATCCGCATATTTGTTTGCCGCCTCGCCAAGCTCATGCCTGCGAAGCTCCGTTCTGCCGCCTACTGAGCCGAAAACGCAGATTATCCGCCGCGGGTGATATTCGTATATCGCGGCGAGCACCGAGCGCAGGCTTGCACCCGTATGCGCATAATCTATGATATACGAAACGCCGCTGTCGTTTGTCGGAACATATTCAAATCTTCCCGGCACAGATACCGTGCGCACGGACTGTGCAAATTCATGCAGTCCGATTCCGCGCCTGCGGCACGCCGCGAGTGCGGCAAGTGCATTATATACGGAATAAATCCCGGGAAAGGGAAGTGCAACGGCGGCTTTCCCGTGCCCGTCATATGCGGTAAACGAGATTCCGAATCTGCCGTCATGGACGGCTTTCTCTATATCGCGTGCATAGAAATCCGCGCTTCCGAGAGCGGAATAGGCGGCTTGTCCGCATTTTGCATATGAAGAAAACTCTTCGTAATACGCATCGTCTTTATTGAAAACGGCATATTCGCAACGGCGGAAAAGCTCCTTTTTGCAATTTTTATAGTGCTCGAAATCGGGGTGCTCGTATTTTCCTATGTGGTCAGGCGATAGATTTGTCATAACGGCTGTATCAAATGTCAACCCGCGAATCCGCTCCTGATATACAGCCTGAGAGGAAACCTCCATAACAGCCGTATCAAGCCCCGCACGCACCATTTTATCGAAAATCCGATATAATTCATAGCTTTCGGGAGTGGAATTTTCCGTCGGCTCTCTCGTATCTCCTATGCAAACGCCGTATGTGCCTATTGAGCCTGTCTTTACTCCGCAGGAATTGAGCGCATGAAAAATCATCGCGCAGGTGCTTGATTTTCCCTTTGTTCCCGTTATGCCGATGAGATACAGCTTCTTTTCGGGATGGTCAAAGAAATTTGCCGATATATCGGCAAGCGCCGCCCTTGCGTTTTCCACTTCTATGAGAACGGCATCCGACGGCAGGTCGATTTCATGCTCGCATATGAATATCCGTGCGCCACGCTCATAGGCATCGCGCGCATACCTGTGTCCGTCCGAGACGGCACCGCGCATGCATACGAAAAGTGCGCCGCCAAAAGCTTTTTTTGAATTATATACTATGTCTGAAACCGTCATTTCGGATATGTCGGAGGCGGAGCTGTATTTTATTCCCGAAAGTAAATCAGTTAATTTTTTCATTTCAGCCGCCTTTAGTTGTATATTTCTTCAAATCCGAAAGGAATTGCGCCGCATTTTTCGATAGAAACCTTGGCAAGAACAAGAAGTGAATCCATAAATCTGCATTCGGGGCATATTTTGGGGGCATCGAGCAGTGAGAGCTCGGTGCATCCGAGTACGAGCATGTCGCACCCCGCATCGCAAAGCTCGTGCGCCACAGCTCGGAATTTATCTGTATCGGGCGCTTTTGCGCACTTCACGCTGCCGTAGATTATATCCATGAGCGCCGCCTGCGACTTTTCGCTCGGAATGACATAATCCATTCCGTGTTCTTCACATACTTTCTGGTATGAGCCGGATTTCACCGTTCCGTCCGTCGCCATTATGCCGAGTTTTTTCGCTCCTACCTTTTTTGCCTGCTTTACCGTTTCTTCTATTATATTAAGTACCGGCACAGGTGAGTCTTTGCTTATCTCGCTGTAAAAATAATGCGCCGTATTGCACGGAATTGCTATTATTTCTGCGCCTGCCGTGCAGAGCTTATGTATTCCCGCTTTCATCGCGGGCATAGGGGAAACTTTACTTTTCCCCGTTATAAATTCGGTTCTGTCGGGAATCGAGGCTCCGCTCAGGAGCACAACATCTATATGCTCCTGGTCGCAGCTTGCTTTTGTATGCTCGGTTATCAGTCTGTAGAAATATACGCTCGACATCGGTCCGAGTCCGCCGAGTATACCGAGTGTCTTTTTGTACTCATTCATAGATTTCTCCGCAGGCTTCAGTGATAAAGCCTGTATTTTTTATAGTATCTGAAATTGTGTATTAAAAAATATGCGTATCTGCGCGGATTTATTCGCAGGTCATATCCATATCCGAGCGATGAAGATTCGCGCCCGCTTTTTACTATTTCTTTCGCCTTTTCGACAAGGGCTTTGTCGGCGGTATATTTATATACCACGCCGAGAGGCACAGCGTGCCAGAAGGTGTCTGGCTTGCCGTAGATTATCTCATCTCCGAGAGAGTCAAAGCAATCCTCCACGATAAGACGGGCAATATTTATACCGCTTCCCGTGACATAGTAGTTGCTTCGCCCCTGACGCAAATTTATCTCGAATACACGGTAGGTATCGCTTTCGGCATCGTATTTTATATCGAAATTGGAAAATCCGCGATAGTCGATATCGTCGAGAAAATTGCGTATTTTATCAAAGAGCGGCTTATTTCTGTATGTGATTATCGCGGCATGATTGCCTATTGCTTTCGGCGTATGCTCCTCGAGAAGCACATTTCCGAGGCACATCATGCGAACCTTGCCGTTTTTGTCGGAATAGCAGGTCAGAACAGACATATTGCAGTCTGCGCCCGCGACAAACCGCTGCAATATTATTTTGTCGGGATATCCCGAGGCATACATCTCTTTTATAATCCGAAGAGCCTCATCGGAGTTTTGGGCGGTATATACCTTTTTCATGCCGTCAAAAGGATGCTTCCAGTAAAGCACGGAACTGGAAGGCTTGATTATCATCGGATAGGCGAAATCGGGAAGATTTTCCGCTGTAGCTTCGTCCGCCGAAGAAATTACTTTCGTATCGGGATAAGGAATGCCGTATTTTTCGCAGGTCTCATAGAATGACGCTTTGAAAATAAGGTGGTTAACAAGCGCCTTATCGGGACATGGGCAAAAATAGTATCCCGAAAGTTTTTCTCGGTTGAGTATTATCTTTTCAGCGTAGTCGTCCGTACAGCCGACGAGAAAAAGGGAAGAGTCGGCATGCTCTTTGGCAAAGCCGATAAGCTTATCCGTCAGCGCGATGTCGGTTATGTCTTTATCTATCAGATGGAAATTTATAAATTTTGAATATTTTATCGTTCCGAGGTTGCATTTGCCGAAAACCTCGGATGTGACTCCGTATGCCTCATGAAATGCTCTTGCCACGCTGTAGCAGTTCAAATCAGCACCGAGAAGCACGGGAATAATCTTTTTGTTCTTCAACTTCCAAAGCCCCCATTTTGGGTAAATATTTTCATATAGAATAGTATACCACATATTTCCGAAATAAAAATATATTTTTTGAAAAAAATTGAAAATTTCGGAAAAAAAGCGGCAAAAGAAAAAATCCTCCGCCGATGGGAGGATTTTTGCCTTTTTAATGCAAATCAAATTATTCGGCAGCAGGAGCCTCTACGGGGCAAGTACCCTGGCAAGCACCGCACTCAACGCACTCGTCGGGATTGATAACATACTTGCCGTCCTTTTCGGAAATAGCGCTTACCGGGCAAACATCAGCGCAGGAACCGCAGCCGATGCACTTTTCGGAATCGATAACATAAGGCATAATTATTCTCCGTTTCTCGGCAGCGATGAGATTTTGTTTGAGCGATGCCTTGCTGCCGCGGGGCATCTTTACACTATCATTTTATCATAAAAATCGAAAAAGTCAAGTTTTTTGCGCGTAAAATAGCAAAGTAATAAATAAATTTTCGCCTTTGAGAGAAAATATTCATACAAAATCTGTTTTTTCGGAGATAAAGTATGAATTTGGATTCAAAAAACTATAAAAAATACGCAAAAGAACGCGCAAAAAAATCGCCGCTCGCCAAAGACTGCTTTATGGCTTTCCTCATCGGCGGCGCCATATGTACGCTCGGGCAGGTGTTTATGATTATATATGAAGCCGTGGGCGTGCCCGAGGATATAGCCAAAAGCCTCGTCCCCGTGACGCTCGTTTTCCTCGCCGCACTTTTTACGGGCATCGGAATATTCGATGATTTGGCAAAGATTGCGGGCGCAGGTACACTTGTGCCGATAACAGGCTTTGCAAACGCTGTTGTTTCTCCCGCGATAGACAATAAAAGCGAGGGCTTTATCATGGGCGTCGGCGCAAAAATGTTTGTGATAGCAGGTCCCGTTATAGTTTACGGCATCATAAGCTCCGTGCTTTACGGCGTGATATACTATATCGTCGGGCTTTTCTGAGGTGGCACATGGATGTGATAAAAATAAATAAGCCCGTATATATTGCGGGGACAGCGGCGATAGTCGGAAAAAGAGAGCACGAAGGTCCGCTCGGCGCTGATTTCGATATGCACGATGACAGCGAAAAATTCGGCATGGATACATGGGAAAAAGCCGAAAGCGAAATGCAGCGCCGCGCGCTGACGCTCGCTCTCGCAAATGCGGGAATGGGCGGCAAATCTCCAGATGCCGTTTTCGCGGGCGACCTAATGAATCAGTGCACAAGCTCCGCCTACGGGCTCATGGATTTTCATGCACCGTATTTCGGACTTTACGGTGCATGCTCCACCTTTGCCGAATCGCTGATGCTTTCAGCGCTCATGGTAAATGCGGGATATTTCAATGCCTGCGCCGCAGTTACTTCTTCGCATTTCTGCACGGCAGAGCGTCAGTTCCGCTTTCCGCTCGAATACGGCGGTCAGCGCACGCCCACGGCACAGCGCACGGCTACGGCATCGGGTGCCGCCGTCGTTTCCTCGGATTCCGCCTCGGATATAAAGATATCTGAGGTGCTTCCCGGGCGTATCATCGACAAAGGCATTACCGATATAAACAATATGGGCGCGGCGATGGCTCCCGCAGCAATAGACACGCTGACAAGGTATTTCAGCGATACGGGAAGCTCACCGGATGATTTTGATATGATACTGACGGGCGACCTCGGCAGAGAGGGTCACGGTATCGTCTGCGATATCATGCTCTCGGAGGGAAAAGACCTCAGAAGCGTATACAACGACTGCGGACTGCTCCTCTACAATATAGAAAGTCAGGATATGCACGCAGGCGGCTCGGGATGCGGTTGCAGTGCCGCCGTGATAGCGGGACACATAATGAAAAGAATGCGTGCGGGAGAACTTCACAATGTGCTCTATCTCGCAACAGGCGCGCTGATGAGCCCCGGAAGCGTTTTTCAGGGACTGAGCATACCCGCCATCGCCCATCTCGTTCATTTCACAGCATAAAGGAGGACAAAATGGATACTTTTCTTGAACTTTTGAAAGCATTTGTCATAGGTGGACTCTTCTGCCTTGTGGCGCAGATACTCATAGACAAAACCGCGCTCACTCCCGCGAGAATACTCGTGCTCTATGTAACTGCAGGCGTATTTCTAACCGCAGTTGGACTTTATGAGCCGATTGTAAAGTTTGCCGGATGCGGAGCGACTACGCCGCTTACCGGATTTGGCTATTCGCTTGCCAAAGGCGTGCAGAAAGCGGTAGACGAGACAGGAATTTTCGGCGCGCTGACGGGAGGATTCACCGGCACAGCGGCAGGCATATGTGCGGCGATAACATTCGGCTATATATTTACCCTCATATTCCGCGGCAGACCGCGCGACTGAACCGCAGAGGTCTTTACCCGATGATGACGGCTTTTTCAGGCGTTATCATCGGGTTTTCATCTGACAGAGACTCAAATTGCCTGTAAATTCTTGACAATTTCGCCTCACTTTGATATAATAGAGAAAAAAGCGGAGGTTTTCATCATGAAACTTATTATAGCGATAGTAAATAACGACGATGCCCATTTCGTAAATACAAGCCTTACAGGCGCAGGCTTCCATATCACAAAGATTTCGTCTACAGGCGGATTTCTGCTCAGCGGCAACTCGACATTTCTTCTCGGCGTTGACGAAAGCCGTATCGATGAGGCTCTCGAGATAATCAAGACCCACAGCAAGAGACGCACGCAGAATGTACCGCTTACAGTGCCCGGTACCATGGCAAACAGCGCCATGATGAATACGGCGAGCGTTACCGTCGGCGGTGCCACGGCTTTTATAATCGATGTTGAAAAGTATATAAGATTTTAATGAAAAACAATAATTTCGTACTGCTCGGAAACGAGGAAACGAAGAAATACTTTACGGGCGCGATTTCTGCAGGAAAGCTGGCTCATGCCTATATTTTTGAGGGAACGGCAGGCTCCGGCAAGAAAACTCTTGCCCGCGGAATTTGCATGCTCATGGCTTGCCGCGAGCATGGCGACGAACCGTGCGGCTTGTGTGAAAACTGCATTGCCGTCGCTCACGGCACCTGTCCCGACATACATATGCTGACCGTGGAAGAGGGCAAAAAGACGATAGGCGTGGACGAGGTGCGCGATTTCTTTGCCACAGCTTCGCTTACACCGTCCGTGCTTGATTTCAAGGCGTATATCATTGATAAAGCCGACACTCTGACGCTTCAGGCGCAGAATGCATTGCTGAAAATCATAGAGGAACCACCCTCATATACATATATATTTCTGCTTTGCGAAAATTCGGAGAAATTGCTCCCCACGGTTCGCTCGAGAGCGCAGAAAATAATCATGCAGGCTTTTGAAGCGTCCGAAATCGAGGAATATATAAAGAAAAGCGGCATCGGATATGATGAAGAGTCGCTTCATTTTGCCGTGCGCAATGCGTCCGGCAGTATAGGAAAGGCGACAGAGCTTTTAACGGAGAAAACGCTGGACAGGGAAGCGTACGATATAGCGCGTTCCGTCGTTTCGGCTCAGAACTCCAAAAATGAAGAAATATCCTATTTTGCTTTTCTCAAAATATTCAGCGATAAGATAAACTCGCGCGAACTTCTTCTGAAAGTCTGCTCATATCTTACGCGTGCATATACCGATATCATCGCTTATTCGGTGAAAAACAGCGATGATATGAACTTTTTCACTCTTGACGAGGTGAACAGGATATCATGCAGTATCGGAGTTGACAGCGCGATAAAATGCTCTGAAGCCGTTATGAAAACGGCTCTTCTTCAGCAGTCGAATGTAAATATCAGCCTGTCCCTGACAGCGCTTGCTTCCATGCTATGGAATAATGTATAAATACGGAGAATAATATGAATAAAGAAAACATAGATACCGAAAATGTAACCGCAGAAGAAAAGGATTCCTATGAGATAGTCGGCGTCCGCTTCAAGGAAAACGGGAAAACATACTATTTTGACCCGCAGGGAACTGTGTGCACCACCGATGACAAGGTTATAGTGGAAACAGCGCGCGGACTTGAATTCGGTTATATATCGATTGCAAACCGCATAGTAGATGCATCAAAGGTCGTCCTGCCACTGCGCCCTGTCATCAGAATAGCGACTCCCGCCGATATCGAGCGTTATAATGCGAATAAAGATAAAGAAAAGGAAGCCTTTGCTATCTGCGAGGAAAAGATTGCCGCGCGAAAGCTTGAAATGAAGCTTGTTGATGTGGAATATACCTTTGACAATACAAAGCTGATTTTCTACTTCACAGCCGACGGAAGAATCGATTTCCGCGAGCTTGTAAAAGACCTTGCGGCTGTATTCAAAACAAGAATCGAGCTTCGTCAGATAGGCATACGCGATGAGACAAAGCTTATCGGCGGTCTCGGTGTCTGCGGCAGACCTTTCTGCTGTAAAAAGTTTTTGCCGGATTTCGTTCAGGTATCTATAAAGATGGCAAAGGAACAGAACCTTTCGCTTAATTCGCAGAAAATTTCTGGTGCCTGCGGCAGGCTTATGTGCTGTCTGCGCTATGAGCATGAAGTATACGAGGAAGAGCTGAAGAAAACTCCGAAGCTTGACAGCGAGGTCATGACGCCGGACGGTGTCGGCACCGTATGCGAAGTAAATCCTCTTGCGGGGCTCGTGAAAGTCCGCCTTTTCGAGGCGCAGACGGTAAAACAGTATTCCCGCGATGATGTAAAACAGACCGCAAAGAAGAACAGCTCGAACGAAACGGAAGAAAAAGCCTCCGATAATAAATAAACAATATAATTATTATTAAGGAAAGGATTTTTCACGATGCGTCTTATTGAGATATTAAAATCCGTTTTTCTCGGCATAGTCGAAGGAATAACGGAATGGCTTCCGATAAGCAGTACGGGACATATGCTCCTTGTCGATGAATTTCTCACGCTTGATATGAGCGAGAGCTTCAAGGAGATGTATTTCTATGTTGTCCAACTCGGCGCGATACTTGCTGTCGTCCTGCTTTTCTGGAATAAAATGTTTCCGTTTCAGTTTAAGGATAAATCACAACCTGTTTTCAGAAAAGATGTGTTTTCCACATGGCTAAAAGTAGTCGTGGCATGTATTCCCGGCGCTGTGGTAACGCTGCTTTTCGATGATTATATCGAGGCTCACTTGCATACGCCGCTTGTCATTGCGATAGCACTGATTTTCTACGGCATAGCTTTTATTATAATCGAGGCATGGAACAAAAAGAGAACTCCGAAAGTGGAAACTCTCGGAGATATCAGCTATTATACGGCGTTTCTCATCGGGCTTTTTCAGGTGCTTTCCATAATCCCCGGAACATCGCGTAGCGGCGCTACAATAATAGGAGCGTTGCTCATCGGTGTATCAAGAGTTGCGGCGGCGGAATTTACATTCTTCCTTGCCGTCCCCGTAATGTTCGGCATGAGCGCGATAAAGATTGTCAAATTCGGTCTGCATTTTTCGGCGGAAGAGGCAATAATACTTGCGGTTGGCACTATAGTGGCATTCTTTGTCTCTGTGGCAGTGATAAAATTCCTCATGGGATATATCAAAAAGCATGATTTCACAGTGTTCGGTTGGTACAGAATAGCACTTGGCATACTTGTGATTTTATTGATGTGCATAAAGTAAATAAAAAGGCAGACTTATCGGTCTGCCTTTTGCTGTAATTATTGATTTTTGCTGTATTTTTTCAGTTCTGACGCATATTTCGGATTTTTCAGAAGCTCGGCGCGCCTGCCGTTTTTGGCGTTCATACGCAAATCCGTAATCCAATCAATAAGCGGCTTTTCGCGCTGTTCCTCAGGGCGGCAATCGTAGAAAGCATGGTAAAGCGTATCTTCTTTATTCATGCGTTCGGTCAGCAGTGATGCGGCAAAAAGATATTTTTCCTGTATTTCCGCGACCTGTTCATCCGAGCCGCCACGATAATATAAATCGTTTCCCATCCTGCCGAGAAAAGATTCGGCTATCATAAGGAAAAATGCTTCGTCGGTCTCTTCAAATGCACTCAGCAGCAAATTTCCGCAGTGAATGGCGTGTTCCACCTTTTCATCCATAGAGAGGGAAGTGTCAAAAAACACCTTTCTGCCGAATTTATCTGCCGCAAACTCCGCAAGTTCATACATGTTTTTTCGTACATGGAAATAATATTCGCTTGTGTCTTTTGCGAATAGTTGTTCGCTTTTTTGACCGCAAGTGCCATACCAATTAGTGAATTTTGCATTGTATATATTCAATGCTTCGTCCGTTCTTCCTTCAGCGTGCAGAATTTTTGCGCGCATATTCCAAGTGCCGAGACGAATATTTTCATCCGTACAGCCATCAATTATCTTGTCGCAAATGCCGAGAAGCTCATCCTTATGCGCGATAAGAACAGCAGGGTCATTATCAGCCGCATCGCCTGCGATATTCCACATATAATAATTCATTATCCGATAGTCATTGGGATAGTCGCTATAAGCCTTTGTGATGAATTTGCGGGTCTTTTCGGCACCGTATTTTCGATATGATTTCAGGTATAATTCGACTGTGTTATCTATATCAGCCTGAATTTTTTCCTTATTATATCCCATGAGTTCATCAAGACTCACGCCGAAATAATATGCCAGTGGTTGCAAAAGGGTGATATCGGGATAAGTTTCATCGCGTTCCCATTTGCTCACAGCCGCAGAGCTGACATTCATCGCCGCAGAAAGTTCATCCTGCGTGATTCCTTTTTTCTGCCGCAAGCTTTTGATATTGGCACCTATTGTTATTTTCATAAATGTCTCCTTGATAATTAAGATAAGCTGACGCCCGCTTCCGATTATATTATAGCAACGAATTGCACGAAAGTAAAGAGACTGTCATTCAATATGAAATTAACCGCAGGTTAAAATATGTGAGTGGTTTTCAAATCGGTTCGGATTTCCTCCGGAATAAGGACGCGGGAAGAAGAGCTTGTGCATGCCTGCTATGCGCTTGGTTAGCAGAGCAGTCGCCGACTGTTATACAAAATCTGCCTTTTGTAATTTAATTGCAGACACCGCACGACCATACGGGAAGTGCGGCTCTTTCAATGGATGCAATTATACAAAAGGAAAATTTTGTATAATTGAGGGAATGGAAATATATAAAAAAGCCCAAAAAACGGGCTTTTTTCATGTTATAGATGATGTATGCTTCATTCAGGCTTTCGATATTGGCATTTTTACGCAAAACTCTTCATGCCGAGTTTGCTGAGAAATCTGCAAATTTTTTCGCCTTTCGGAAGCATCATGAGTTCTTCCTTAGTAATAATCTTCATTGCAAAAAGCAAAATAAAGTAAACCACTACCGTTATAAGAATTGCGGATACTGTCGCCACAGACTGGCGCGATATTTTATCAATAAGCTTAAACGAGCCTATTGTAAATATACTTGCGACAAGCGTTGCCAAAAACGGTCGGAAAAACGATTTCAATATTCTTATATCGAGATGCACATATTTGGCAACGAAATAGAAATTCAGAGCCGCCATTACGAAATAACTTACAACAGTTCCTATGGGCGCTCCGTAAACGCCTATCTGTGGTATGCCTATCAGAATAAAGTTTATCACAAGCTTAACAGCCGCGCCGCAAAGCATCGAGATTATAGGCTTTCTTTCCAGCTTATGCGACTGCAATATTGAGTTTGTAATTGTCAGCATTGCTGTAAAAAATACCGATACAGAAAGAATTGATAAAAGCGGCGCAGCACTATTTACCGATTCTGCCTTTCTTCTGAAAAGCATTGCCAGTATCGGTTTTGATAATATCGACATTCCTATGGCACAAGGAATAGAGATTATTGCGGCGAATTTAAGCGATGCATTCATCGCTTTGGCAGACTTTTCCGTGTTGTTTTCCGTTCTTGTTGAGGCAAGCGCCGGTGTCAATGCCGATGCTATCGGTGCAATAAGCGCCGACGGCAAATGCGTCAGAGTTACCACAAGCGTACTGTAATTGCCATAAGCCGCTTCTGCCGCCTGCGTAGATGTGTACGATTTCATACAGTTTATTATCGTAACGGAATCTATAATTCCCGTCAGATTCAGAGCCACTGCGCTTATTGTTATCGGAACGGCTGTTATCACAAGCTTTCTGAATATAGCCTTTTGCGACATGCATTCGTTGCTTTCTTCTATCCCGAGATAGCCGTAATTCTGCTTATGGAAAAGCTTTGCCGATACAAGAAATACCATTCCCGTGCCTACGCCTATGCATATTCCCGCTATGGCATATGCCGCCGCTACTTCTATGCTGTATCCGCAGGATATTGCATATTTACATAAAACTATGCCTATGGCAAACTTTCCTATCGCTTCAATAACCTCGGAAATTGCCGTCGGAGCCATATTCTGATGACCCTGAAAATAACCTCTGATGGCGCTGGAAACGCAGATAAAGAAAAGCGTTGGCGCTATTGTGATTATGCAATAATAGCTGTCGCGACTGCCCATAAATGCGGCAAGCGGCTTTGCGCCGAGAATCATTATCAGAGTTCCCGCTATGCCAAGTACAACAAAAAGCAAGAGTGCTGTCGTAAATATCCGCCGCACTTCTTTTTTTCTGCCGAGCGTCCTGCTGCTCGATACCATTATGGATATGGCTATCGGAAGTCCTGCCGTGGATATCATATAAAGCGTAACGAATATATTATAAGCTATATTGAAATAGCCCATCCCGAGATCCCCGAGATATGAATGAAGAGGTAGTTTGAAAAAAAGCCCCATCAGCTTTACAAGCATATTCGAGAACATAAGTATTACTACGCCCGACATCATGCGAGGGGCTCTTTTCTGCTTTTCCACCTTGAAAATCTCCTTAAATAAAGAACAATCAATGACCGATAAATTCACGGAAAACAGAGTTTTCCGGTACGAGCGATGACGGAATTATCGGTACATTTCTGAATTTTTCTTCAAAAATTTTGTATAATTCAGCTTCCATTTCGCTCGAAAAATCATACATTTTCCTATCCAAAACATACGGTTTTATAACATTTATTTCATAAAGCATGAGCGTATTTATAAAGAAATCGGCATGTTTTGCATTGGGAAAAATGTTTTCGTCCTCATTTCTCGCAACACCGTCCCAAAGCTTCATCGTAAGTGAAACAGACGCGCCGCGGAAGAAAAAATCACGCACGATACGGCGGAAAAGCCGTATTTCTCTTGCCTTGAAAACACTTCCGTATGCCAAAACATCATCGTGCACGCCTATATAGACGGCTCTTGTCGCTTTCTTCGGAAGAAGCGACATTATCTCGGGATACATTGCCTGTATTCCCTCAAATACTATAAATTCGTTTTCGCTCGGGTGATAATCGGTATATCCGCTACGCATTCCGAGCTGAAAATCATATTTCGGAAGCCGCGTCGACTTTCCCGCAAGAATATCCGATATGCAAACCACGAAATAATTCAAATCTATAGCGGACGCCGCCTCATAATTCGGAATTTTGTCCCTTGAAATGTCGTCTCTGCTACGGTAAAAATCGTCTATTGATATAATTTTTGCAGTTTTTCCGAATTTTTTCATTTCATCCTCGAGGATAAATGATGTGGTTGTTTTTCCCGAGCAGGATGCACCCGAGAGCATTATAAAGCGCTCTTCCCTGTTTTTGCATATTTCTCTTGCTGCGTTTCTGACCTGAGCTTCGTATTTACTTTCACAATCCAAAACAAAGCTCTTCATTTCTTCCTGATCAGCAAATTTCAGATTATGCTGTATCATCAAATAACCTCCTGTTTTTAACTGATATTATTATAAAAGCTGATTATTTTCTCTTTTTTGTCCCTTTCACGCTGTTCGTTTTCCTCTGAAAGATATTCATAAGGATATTTATATTCAAAAATTCTGTCGATTTTACCCGATTTTCTGTCTACAAGTTTGGATACGGCACCTGCTCCTATGGCAAATATGCTATGTATCTCTTCCATCATGTAGATATTGTATTTTCCCTCGCATCCGGGCAGGCAGAAGCCCACATTTTCCAGATTGTCCACGGTATTTTTCTGCCTGTACATATAATAAGGAATATATCCCGCGTTTTTGACAGCGAGATGCGCATAGTCCACAAGCTTTGTGGCTACATTTTCGCCTCTGTCATATATATATGAGCGCTTCTGCGAGAAGTCAGCCGCATTCTTTATGCACAGCGTATGAACGGTGAGATTTTCGGGATGAAGCCTCGTTATCTCGTCAACCGTTGAAGAAAAACTGCCGAAGCCCTCGCCCGGAAGTCCGGCGATGAGGTCTGTATTTATCTGCGGTATACCGATGCTGCGCGCGAGTTCAAATGCGCGGTAAAAATCAGCCGCGGTATGCTTTCTGCCTATAAGCTCAAGTACCTCGTCATTGAGCGTCTGCGTATTTATGCTGATGCGGGTAACGCCGTATTTCTTTATAACCTCGAGTTTTTCTTTTGTTATTGTGTCAGGACGACCTGCCTCAACGGTAAATTCTTCAACGCCCGACATATCTACATTTTCGGATATGACGGAAAGGAGTTTTTCAAGCTGACTTGCGCTGAGAGTCGTCGGCGTTCCTCCGCCTATATAAACCGTAGCCACGGTAAGCCCGAGCGACTTTATAAGAGCCGCCTGCTCTACTATATCACGACAAAGCTGCTCGAGATATCCGTCAAGAAGCCCCAAAAGCTTGGGTGAAGTATACGATACAAACGAGCAATAACTGCACCTTGTCGGGCAGAAAGGTATCGAAATATATATACTGCAGGCGTTTTCAGGCGCGGCGGCGATAATCTTTTTTTCGAGATATGCCGTATCGCAGGCGAGCGCCGCCTTTTTTGCATTCACGAAGTATTCTTTTGTGAATTTCGAGCGTACCTCTGCCTTTGTGGCACCGTTCATAAGCTCTTGAAGAGCGAGCTTCGCCGGGCGTACTCCTGTCAGTATACCCCATTGAGGTGCCTTGCCGACAAGCTTCTTTCCGGCATTGAAAAAGGCTTTACCGACGGCTATTTTTCTTGTCTTATCAAGAGTTTCGCTATCCGAAAAAGGCTCGAAGAACGAACGCTCCACAGTTTTCCCGAGGTGCGATATGCTGGCCTTTGCCGTTATCCCGTCCACGCTCTCCTCTACGGAAACTGTCGCCGAGGGAGAATCCGCATCTGTCTGCTTTGCCGCGGAAAATTTCTCTCCTGGGAAAAACAGCATACAAAGCGTCTGTATATAATATTCATTTATCTCGCCGTTTATATTTAATATCATAAAATTTTATCCTTTATTTTGCAGAATTTCACTGTCCATGACTATGGTTATAGGTCCGTCGTTTCCGATATCGAGTTGCATAGACGCGCCGAAAACGCCGCACTGCACATCCGCAATCTCTTTTCTCAGGCATGAAACGAAATACTCATATAGCTCGTTTGCCCGCTCGGGCGCCTCGCTTGTAAAATAATCGGGGCGGTTTCCGTGCGCATAGTTGGCATACAGAGTGAAATTGGAAACGACGAGCGCACTGCCGCAAACATCTTTTATGGACAGATTCATCTTATCGTTTTCATCGGAAAATATGCGAAGCTTGGATATTTTGAGAGCGAGAAGCTCCGCATCCCTTTCGCTGTCGCCCTTTTTCACGCCGAGAAGTATCGTAAGCCCTTTCCCTATTTTGCCTGTCAGCACGCCGTCCGCTACGACCTGCGATGATGAAACCCGCTGTATAACAGCTCTCATTTTTATCTCCTTTTATGAAGTATATCCGCGCTCAACGGAATATACACCCTTTATATTTTTGATTCGCGAAACAATGCTTATATAATGGTCAAGATTTTTGCAGGCTACTCCTATGCTGATTATGCACTGACCGTCGCTTTTTGTCTGCGTATTTATCTGGAGGATAGAAACGCGCATTTCGGCAAGTGCAGATGTGATATCGGCAAGCATAGAGATTCTGTTTTCGGCAAAAATGCGCATTACAGCCTCATACTGACCGCCCGCGCTGTCTCCGCCGCCGGAAACCTTACGCCATTCCACGCGCACAAATCTGTCCGGATTATCTTTCATAGATGCAAGTGCGTTTTTGCAGTCGCATTTGTGAACGGAAATGCCGTATCCCTTTGTGATAAAACCGATTATATTATCGCCCGGGAGCGGATTGCAACACTTGGCAAACTTCACTTGGCAACCGTCAAGTCCGTCGACGGCAACGCCGTTGTAGCTTCCTCTCGAATACGGCTTCTGAACGGTCTGAACCTGCGACGGGTCTGTTATCGGTTCATCAGCGGGAGGCGCCACCACGCGGTCAAATTCATCGCGGATACGCACGGATATTTTCGATATGGAAAGTCCGCCGTAACCGAGCATATTGAAAAGCTCAAGCGCGTTGTTCATGCCGCAACGCGATGCCACATTCTCGGCAATCTTTTCAAACTGCTCGTCGGTATAGGTTCTGCCGTAGTGCTTCAGCTCGGAAATGAAAGCGTTCTTGCCCTCGGCGATGTTTTCATCGCGCTTTTCTTTCTTGAACCACTGGCGAATCTTCGCTTTGGCTTCGCTTGTCTTTACTATATTCAGCCAGTCGCGGCTCGGTCCTTTCGCCGATGATGAAGTGAGTATCTCTACAATCTCGCCGTTTTTAAGCTCGCGGTCTATCGGAACTATCATTCCGTTTACCTTGGCGCCGACCATCCTGTTTCCGACGGCGGAATGTATATGATAAGCAAAATCTATGCAGGTGGAATTCTGCGGCAGGTTGACAACATCGCCTTTCGGTGTGAAAACAAATGTCTCATCCTGGAAAATGTCTATCTTTATCGCCTCGAGGAAGTCGTCATGGTCAGCTGTCGTGGACTCATCCTCAACAAGCTTGGCTATCCATTCGAGTTTCTTGTCTATATCTTCTTTTGTTCTGTCGCCGGATTTGTATTTCCAGTGCGCGGCGATACCGTATTCGGCAATATGGTGCATTTCCCATGTTCGTATCTGCACTTCAAAAGGAATGCCGTCTCTGCCTATGACGGTTGTATGGAGCGAGCTGTACATATTAGCTTTCGGCGTTGAGATATAATCCTTGAAACGCCCCGGGATGGAATTGTACATCTCATGAATATATCCGAGGGCACTGTAGCATTCCGAAACAGTATTTACAATGATACGCACCGCATAGAAATCGTATATTTCATCGAAATTCTTATTCTGCTGATACATCTTGCGGTATATGCTGTAAACGGATTTTACGCGCCCCTCTATAGTGACATCGAGCCCGTTTTTCTTCAGATATTCGGTGATGCTTTTCTTTATATTCTCGATAAAACCGCGGTTTCTGCCGTATTTCTTGTCTATATCGTTGCGAACCTCGTCATAGCCTATTGGGTCAAGATAAGAAAGCGCCAGATTTTCCAGTTCCTGCTTTATCTTCTGCATACCGAGACGGTGAGCGAGCGGCGCATAGACATGCATCGTTTCAAGTGCGATTCTCCTGCGCTTGCTTTCTTCCTGCGCGTCGAGCGTGCGCATATTGTGAAGCCTGTCAGCCAGTTTTATGAAGATAACACGGATGTCCTTTGCCATAGCGAAGAACATCTTGCGGAGATTCTCCATATGCTCGTCCTCTTTATCCTCAAAAGGAATGCGGACAAGCTTTGTAAGTCCGTCCACAAGCTCGGCTACGCTGTCGCCGAAGAGCTTGCGTATCTTATCAAGGTCTGTTTTATCGGAGCAGTCCTCCACGGTATCGTGCAGGAGCGCGGCGCATATAGAATCGGTATCAAGCCCGAGCCCCGCAACTATTTCCGCTACGGCAACGGGATGATTTATATATTCCTCGCCGCTTTTCCGATATTGCCCGCTGTGCATTTCGCGGGCATATTCATATGCCTTTTTTATCTTTTCGGTATTATAGGTCTTGCCCGTACTTTCCAGTATGAACATGAGCCTGTCTATATCGTAAAACATCTTTTTTCTCCCGACTCCTTGGGTTTACTCCGTTTTTATCCCTTTCAGGAGTCTGTTATTTGTAATATCTGTTTTTTTCGTCACTTTCGGCAAGGAAAAAGAATATGTCATGCCGCTGCATTTATCTGCGGTTATAAGACCCGCATCGGCAAATACAGCCATCATTATTTTCAGCTTGACAAAAGAAATCGACGGGAGCGCGCGAAGCGCCGCTTTTATATTGATTTCCGTGCTTTCTGCAGGCGCATTCTTCTGCAGAAACTTATATAGTAAAACAAAGTCGCCACGCTCGGGATAATCCTCCTTCTCGCAGATTTCTCTTCCGAAAATAACATTTTCGGCGTATTCCTCGGCTTCTATATATTCGAGCAGAGTGTCTTTTCCGAAGCGGATTTCCTTTGCCATCATCTGAACCGATGACATCCCGCGAAATTCGTTTATGTCGAGATTGAAAGCTATATCCGCGCTGTCGCCGCACTCGTAGCCCTCAGAGACAAGGTTTCTGCCGAATAAAAGCGCAGGAACAAGCATATCGCCGATTTTTATCATCAGCTTTGTATGCTTATCCTCCTTGAGAAGCGTTATATCGTCTATTTTGGCGTTCTTCAGCAAAAATACGGGCGCCGGATTGCCTGCGCCGTAAGGCTCGAGCCGCATAAGTTCGTTTGCCTCTACCATATTGATGTCGCTCTCCGAAACCTCGCAGTCTATCTCGCAGACAGGCTCGGGCATTCCTGCGGCGAAAGCATCATGAGCATAGGCATTTATCGCCTCGCGGAAAGCGTCTACATTTCCGCGCTCAATTGTAAGCCCCGCCGCGAGTTCATGTCCTCCGAACTTGACAAGAAGCTCACTGCAGGCGGAAAAAGCCGCAAATATATCAAAGCCGATAACACTTCGTGCGCTTCCTCTGCCCTCATCAGAGCCTTTCGGAAAAGATATCAGCACGCAGGGTTTGCCGTAGCGCTCGGTTATCTTAGAGGCAACTATGCCGATGACACCGTGATGCCAGTTGTCGCCCGCTATCACGAGCACATCGCACTCGGCGGCATGACGGTTCCCCGAAAGAAAAGCCTCGGCTTCCTTTAATATGGAATTTTCCAGTGCCTGCCGCTCGCGGTTAAAGGCACAAAGCTCCTCCGCTATGGCATCGGCAAGCATCGGAGACTCTGTCATAAAAAGCTGAACCGCTCTTCCCGCATCGCCCATGCGTCCCGCCGCATTTATGCGCGGTGCCACACCGAAAGCAACAGAGGAAACGGAAATGCGCTTCAGAACGCTTTTTTTGTTGCGTCCCGAGTCTGTTTCTATTCCGGCAGCGGAGAGGAGTGATTTCATGCTGACATCCTCGGTACCGCGCAGAAGCCCCAGCCCTATGTGAATTATTATTCGGTTTTCTCCCGTCACGGGCATCACATCGGCTATCGTGCCGATTGCCGCGAGGCTGATATATGAGCGACACATATCCTTGACTGTATCGAGATTATACTTTCCGTCGTTTTCGCGGGCAAGCTCCAGCGCACATATCAGCTTGAAAGCAACGCCAACGCCTGCCAAATCCTTATATGGATATCCGCAGTCCGCCCTGTGCGGATTTACCACGGCAACGGCATCGGGCAGAATCTCGGGACACTGATGGTGGTCTGTTATCACCATATCAATGCCGAGTTCATTTGAATATTCGGCTTCGCTCGCCGCCGTTATGCCTGTATCTACTGTTATGATAAGCTTCGTGCCGCTCGCGGCTATCGTATCTATGGCATCGCGGCTCACGCCGTAGCCCTCCGATTCGCGGGAAGGAATATAGAAATCGGCGCTTATTCCGCGGTCGCGAAAGTACCGCAGAAGCATCGAAACGGATGTCACTCCGTCGGCATCGTAATCGCCGTATACGGTGATTTTTTCACCGTTTTCTATAGCCTGCATTATTCTTGCGACAGCCGCATCCATATCTTTCATCAGAAAGGGATTATTGAGGAAGCTCTCGGATTTATCTATAAAAATCTTTGCTCTCTGCGGGTCGCCGTAGCCCCTGTTGCAGAGCACGCGGGCAGTGACGGGCGAAACGCCGAGCGTTTTGCAGAGAGTCGATACCGTCTCCTCGTCCTGCTCACAAATTATCCACTTTTTTTCTTTTTTCAAGGAAAGGACCGTCCTCTCATTGTATTATTGAAGCGCCGTCAAAGCTTCGGCGGTCTGTATTTTGCCATGAGGGCAAGCGCCATATTTATACCGTCTACGGCGGCGCTCGTTATTCCTCCGGCATATCCCGCGCCCTCTCCGCCTACATAGAGATTTTCATAGTTTTGCGCTATGAAATTTTTCTCTCTGCATATGCGTATCGGAGAAGATGTTCTCGTTTCGGGCGCAGTTATCAGTGCGTCGTCGCAGTCAAAGCCGTGCAGTTTTCTTCCGAAATCCGCGATGCCCGCCTTCAGCGACTCGGTAACAAATTGTGGAAAAACGCGCCCGACTTCGGTAAATTTCACATTCCTGCCCATATAAGTCGGCTCCACTGTACCTATCGTATTGCGACAGCCCGCCCTGCCGAGAAAACTGCCTACACTCTGGCAAGGCGCGGCATATCCTCTGCCGCCGATATCAAACGCGGCTCGCTCTATCCTGCGCTGAAAATCTATCGCGCCAGCGACCGTGCCGCCGAAATCATCGGGAAGCACCGATACGGCAACGGCGCAGTTTGCGTTTTTGCCGCTTCTGCTGTAGCTGCTCATGCCGTTTGTCACGACTCCGCCATGCTCCGATGCCGCCGCCACAACATCGCCGCCGGGGCACATGCAGAATGTATAAACCCCGCGTCCGCCTATGTGGCATGAAAGATTATATTCACCTTTCGGCAGTCTCGGGTCTCCCGCAAGGCCGCCGTAAAGTCCCTTATCTATATTTTCCTGAAGATGTTCTATTCTCACACCGACGGAAAACGGCTTCGGCGTTATCACAAGCGCGGTGCCGCCGAGCATCTCGAATGTATCTCTCGCGCTGTGACCTATCGCAAGCATCAAAGCGCCGCATTCCGTGTCTCCTTGCCCTGTTCTGACCGAGCGGATTGACCGACCGCCGTCGTAGTCAAAACCCTCGAATTTTGTTTTGTAATGTATCTCGCCGCCGAGGGAAATTATCTCAGCTTCTATGCCTGAAACGATATTTTTCAGATAGTCGGTGCCGACATGCGGGCGCGCGCTTGAAAGTATATCTTCGGGCGCACCGTGACGCACCATTGTTTCGAGAACATAGGCGCATTTCGGGTCGTTTATGCGCGTCATGAGCTTGCCGTCGGAAAATGTGCCCGCTCCGCCCGCGCCGAACTGAATATTTGATTCGCTGTCAAGCGCGCACGAGCGGAAAAATGCATCCACATCGGCGCTTCGCTCTGCCGTATTCTTGCCTCTTTCCAGTACTATCGGACGGTATCCGTATTTTGCGAGCATAAGCGCCGCAAACATTCCACAGGGACCGAATCCGACTATCACAGGGCGCGCGCAAAGCTCCTCATCGCCGAAAATCGGCGTGATATCGGCTTCTTTTGCCACCGTTATGCCATCGCGGGCAAGCTTTTCGTCATCGGGTTTCTTTCCGTCGACTGTGGCAATAACCGAATAAACAAATTTTATATCAGCCTTTTTCCTCGCATCTACGGATTTTTTGAATATCTTCATCTCCGAAATGCTGTCAGCGGAAAAGAACTTCAACAAACGCTTTCGTGCAAAAAGAAAGGTCTCGTCTGTTGAAGCTCCGATAGGCATTTTTATATTTTGTACTATATATCTGTGTCTCTGCATCTTACTCTTTTACGCCTGTTTCCTCATTCTCCGCGCCGGTTGTATCAGCATGCGTGTTTTTTTCATCATCGACGCGCTCAACAGGTGATGTCGTGATGTCCGCTCTTATAAACTCGGGCGAAACGGATACGAGCGCCACGCCTATAGGCAGGTCAATCTCGAGTTTGAGCATCGTATCTCCCGCGGCTGTCACCGATGCGGCGTCAACGGAAAGCTTCACTCTGCTTCTCTTCGCATCGGTAGCGCTGAGTTTTCTGCCCTTTACCGTTACCACTATATTAGTCTCGGCAAGAGAAATATCGAGGTTTCTTTCGTTAAGTACGCTTTCGTTTTTTATAGTAATATCATTGTTTGTGAACTGGTAGTCGGTCGTTTTTATCGCTCCGTCGGTACTCACGGCATAAATCCAGATGATTATAGCCGCAAGTATAGAGAAAATTCTTATTATTATATCGGCTTTTTTATTCTGCTTTACCGTGTAGTCGTCGGAGCCCTCCTCGCGGTCGACAACCGTATTTTTCTGTCTGAAAAATTCTTTTAACTTGCTGAATGTTTCTTTCAATTTGCTAAGCTCCCTTCCGCCTGTGATTATTTCTGCTCCTGCTTCTGCTCGTCTTCATGAATTTCATGAGAATGCTTTTCGCCTTTGTGCTCTTTTGTATGAGGCTCGTCGCCGAGGAGAGCCGAAAGCTCTGTTTTCAGCGTACCGAGGTCGTAATTTCGCTTGAGCTGACCGTCTACGGCTATCGATATCGTTCCCGTCTCCTCGGAAACGACAACGATAACGGCATCGCTGTTTTCGCTCATGCCTATAGCGGAGCGGTGGCGCGTGCCGAGATCCTTGATTATGTCATCGTTTGTGGACATCGGCAGAAAACAACCGGCGGCATAGATTCTGCCGTTTTTGATAACCACGGCACCGTCATGCAGGGGCGCTTTATTATAAAATATGTTGCGGAGAAGCGGGACCGTGACATCGGCATTCACGATAGTTCCTGTCTTTATGATATCGCCGAGAGGAGTCGAACGCTCTATAACAATCAGCGCACCGGTATATTCTTTGGAAAGCTCGCTTGCCGCCTCACAGATATTGTTTATGGCGGTATGCTTTGACTGCGATGATTTCGTTTCGCCCGCATTCTTTATCGAGCGGAAAGGGCTTCCGCCCATCTTTTCAAGAGCGGAACGAAGCTCGGGCTGGAATATGATGATAAGCGAGATGAGACCGACCTGCACTATATTGGACAGCAGAAATTTCAGCGCGCGCATATCGAGTATATCGCTTATAAGTACGACGATAAGAACCATGAGAACGCCGAGCGCCAACTTGCTCGCGCGTCTGTCACGGATGAATTTTATTATATAGTAAATGAGTATCGACACTACGGCGATATCCAGAATATCAATAAGCTTTATTGCCAAAAACTGCTCTGCAATATAATTCAGTAATTCCAACTTCTTTTCGCTCCTAAAAGAATAATCTTGTCTCTATATTATAATATACTTTTCGG
>ERZ1026780.535-NODE-535-length-30090-cov-6.570168_pt1 | contig 30090 bp, 23 predicted proteins | sample MGYA00380126_ERZ1026780 | MGnify/ENA primary metagenome ERZ1026780 (study PRJEB33269, sample SAMEA4719762) | human gut metagenome | biome: human-associated habitat; feature: organic feature; material: feces | place: Cameroon | collected 2013-10 ... | reverse complement strand
ACCCTGATAATTCCAAGGTCGTTAATCTTCCTCGTTTTTTGATGCGGTTGCCCTGTTCGAACGGCAGGATTAGGGGGGGCAAGGTCTTTAAGGTCTTTAGGGACTTTAACGTCTTCGGGACTTTAGTGCCTTAGGGGTCACTTTTAGGGCCGAGGATGGCTTTGGCGGCGGCGGCATCTTCGTGCAACTGAGCGGACAAGGCCGAGATGTCGGCAAAACGGCGCTCGGCACGCAGATAGCGGTATGGCTCAACGGTCAACGTTGCCCCGTAGACGTCTGCATCGAAGTCAAAAATATGCGCCTCGAGACGCACCTCGGGATTGGCGGCATCGACCGTGGGCGCCGTCCCGACATTGAGCATTGCGCCGTAACGGCCTCCGGCGACATCCACGAGTGCAGCATAGACGCCGCATCGCGGCACGGCCATGCGCGAATCCACCTCGATATTGGCCGTGGGAAATCCTATAGTGCGACCTATGCGCCGCCCTGCTCCAACCGTACCGACAAGCGTGTAGGCACGACCGAGCATACGCGCAGCCGCTTCCATATCGCCGTCGCAGACGATGGAGCGACGTATTGCGGACGAGCACACGGCCTGCCCGGTGACCTCGTCAAGCAACACCGGAGCTGTGGACATTTGCACGCCTGCGGCGGCGGCAATGTGCACGAGTGTATCTGCCGAGGGTCTATCGTGGCCGAAGGTGTGGTCATGGCCGCGGACAATGGCGCGGACACCGTAGTCGTCGCGAAGCATGGCTATGAAGTCGGCGGCACTCATTGTGCGCATCTTTGCGTCAAAATCGAGGGCATAAACCTCGGCCTCGGACGGCAGCAGCGAGCGTAGCAACGCTTCCTTGGTGGAAATGTCGGTCAACAGCGGAGGGCATTTGTCGGGTGCTATCTGCCGCAAAGGATGGTCGGCAAAAGTGAATACCGCCGGCGTCAGTGATGCGGCGGCGGCACGGCGACACAATTCGTCCAAAAGCAAGGCATGGCCGCAATGTACGCCGTCAAACATTCCTATTGTGGCTATCCGTTGGATGTCCTTGGTTGCTGTCATCGGAATTGGTGTGGCCGAGTATCGTAGTATCTTGATTTCGGTATTTATGTCGGAATTTCGGGTATTTATGTCGGGACGGGCACTCGGAGGTCTTATTTGCAGACGCCCATATCGCGCAACAGCGCATCGAATTCGACACCGGGACGAACAAGCGCGGCATTCCAGCCCAGGGCCTCGGCGGCACGGACATTTGCCTCGCCGTCGTCCAGGAACAGCGTCTCGGCCGGGGTGATGCCCAGTTGTTCGGCTGCATAATTGAAAATCTCGGGGACGGGCTTCATCGATCGAGCCTCGAAGGATGTCACGATACCGTCAAAATAGTCCTCACGACGCAGGCCTTCACGCCCGAATTCTTCGCCGATTTTGCTATTCCACATTATCGGATTTGTATTGGAGAGCATATACACACCCAGACCCTGACGCCTTAATTCGCGCAGAGCTACCAGTCGCCGCTCGGGTATGCCGATAAGGAATTCGCAGAGCGCACGATCTATGGCCAAGTCCGTTGTGCCCTCGGGCAAATGCGGACGTATGAGGCGGCGGAATTCGGCGGCATCTATGCGTCCCGATTCGAGGTCGGCAAAAGGACCTTTTTGGGCATAATCGCCGAGGAACTCCCCTATTTCGGCAAAGCCCAAGTTTTGAAAAGCCTTGACACAGCGGTTTTTGTCGATGTCCATAATGACACCACCGAGGTCAAAGAGTATGTTTCGTATCATTGTGTATGTTCTTATTTGCTTAATTGTCTATACGTTGCCGCGAACACCGAAGTGAATGGCGCGGACGGCGGCTTGCCGACCGGCGTGCAATGTCCGGTTGTCGGCGCATACGGGCTGCAAAGTTAGCAAATTTTTTTGCAACGTCCATCGTGATTGTTTGAGGCCGCTTTTCGGCAGTCCGGACTCGTGACCGGGGCCTTGGGGTCGTTCTATGGTAATTGTCCGGGTTATGGCTGCGCGGAGGGTGTGGCACCGGATTTGTCGTCTGCGGTATCAGGGTCGACATCCGAGCATAAGGCATTGTGTACCAGCGCCGCTTTGGCCGGGCCGATGACGGCGGCGAGATCCTCGGGCGCGGCGCGGCGTATGGCCGCCACACTGCGAAAATGCCGCAATAAGGCATCTCGTGTTGCCGGACCGATGCCACGCATTTCGTCTAACGCACTGACAGTCTGCCCCTTGCTGCGTAATTCGCGATGAAACGTTATGCCGAATCGGTGAGCCTCGTCACGCAGGTGCTGAACCACTCGCAGCGATTCGCTGGATTTGTCTATATACAGTGGGATGCTGTCGCCGGGAAAATATATCTCTTCCAGACGCTTGGCGATGCCCACCACGGCTATGCGCCCGCGAAGCCCCATTTCGTCCAAAGCTTCCACGGCCGAACTAAGCTGACCCTTGCCGCCATCGACGACTATGAGTTGCGGTAAGTCCTTGCCCTCCTCCATAAGTCGCGTATAGCGGCGAGTGAGCACTTCCTTCATCGAAGCAAAGTCATTGGCTCCGACGACGGTCTTAATCTTAAAATGTCGGTAGTCGCGCTTGCATGGGCGCGCATCACGGAACACGACACAGGATGCCACAGGGTTGGTGCCTTGAATATTCGAGTTGTCGAAACATTCGATATGGTGCGGAAGCACGTTCAGACGAAAATCCGATTTGATTTGCTCGAGCGTGCGCATGACGCGCTCCTCGGGATTGTGCTTGGCCAGGTGTTTGAGATCATCGATACGAGCCTGACGAGCATTGCGACGCGAGACGTCCAAGAGCTTGGCACGGTCGCCGCGTTGGGGGACGGAGAAAGTCACGGACGGCATTTCAACGTCCGGCACCTCGGGAACCACCACCTCGTCATAAACCACCCCGAAGGCCGAGGCAATTTCGTCCAAAGCATACGCCAGCAACTGCCCTACCCCCTCGTCCAGATTGCGACGGTAACGTAATGTGACCGAACGGACTACAGCACCGCGACTTACGTGCATATAGTTGATATATACATTGTCATCCTCGTCATCGACGCCAAAGACGTCTATCTCGTTGATTATCTGCGAAATAATCACACTGCGGCTGCGATACTGTGCTATGAGATCGTACTGCACCTTAAGTTCCTGCGCTTCCTCAAAGCGTAACTCCGAAGCAAGGCGCTGCATTTCGTCACGCAGATGTACCATCAACTCGTGCGTCTCGCCGCGCAATATCTGTTTGATATGATCAATGTATTTATTGTACTCCTCCGGCGAAATCTTGCCGACACAACATCCGCGACATCTGTGTATATGATACTTGAGGCATACTCGTGCGTTCCCACGCTTGACCGAAGCTTCGGTGATGGGAATACGGCACGTGCGTATGGGGAACATCTCACCCAGCAGCCCAAGTACCGCCTTGGCCATAGCGCCATTGGTATACGGGCCGAAATACTTGCTGCCGTTGCGTGCATACTGACGCGTCAAAAACACTCGCGGATACAACTCGTTGGTCACAACTATCCACGGATAAGACTTGTCATCCTTGAGCAAAACGTTGTACTTGGGCTTGTACTCCTTGATCATCGAATTCTCGAGATTGAGTGCATCCTGCTCGGTAGGCACCACGATATACGACATATCCGCAATGGCATCTACAAGCATATTGGTGCGCAACGACTCGTGCGTACGGTTGAAATATGACGAAACACGCCGTTTCAGGTTCTTGGCCTTACCGACATATATAACCTTCCCCTTGGCGTCGTAGTATGTGTACACGCCCGGAGTGTCCGGCAAAAAAGAAATTTTCTCCTTTAATTCGGGAGATTTTTCGTGCATAGCCATAAAACAGCAGCGATACGGATTCAAACAATCCCGAAAATTCAAGCAGACAGGAATTCAGTCAAGCATAAATTCAAGCAAACCGTAATTCAAGCATACTCAAAATCCAAGCGAAGCCGAGATTCAATCGATTCTAAAAAAAAAATATTATAAGGATGAAGGCTCCCCACAAAAAAGTGCAGCAGGGAGTCTTCCAATCAGATGCGAGGCGACATTCGGCGCCGCCGAGGACAAGCGGGACACCGACGGGGCGAGACAATCCCACCCCATCGACGCCGCAGTCAGATCAATATACGATTAGCGAAGTCACCTCGGCATCGGCAGGCAAAGCCGCGCGTCCGTTGAGTGCGCTCAGCTCTATGATGAAATTGATATAAACCTTCTTGGGGTTCATACTCTTCACCAGTTCGTAAGCGGCAGCCATTGTGCCGCCGGTAGCGAGCACATCATCATGCAACACGACGACATCGTCCGGGCCGATAGCATCGCGGTGCATTTCGATAACGTCAGTACCGTACTCCTTTTTGTACTCGGCTCGAATCGTGTCAGCGGGGAGTTTGCCCGGTTTGCGAGCCGGCACAAATCCAGCGCCAAGTTCGAAAGCCAGGATGCTGCCACCGATAAAACCGCGGCTCTCTATGCCCACGACCTTAGTGATACCCTTGTCGCGATACAGCTGGGAGAGATCCCATCCGATGACATGGAGGGCACGGGGGTCTTTGAACACGGTGGTGAGGTCCTTGAAGAGTACTCCCTTTGTGGGGAAGTCTTTGACGTCACGAATCTTTGATTTGATATATTCCATTTTTACGATTTATGGAGTGAATATATAGAATATGTGTTTAACTCAAACTATGTTTTAGAGAATCGAATCTACAGCCATTGTAGCAGGCGCCACCATAGTATCGGAAGGCGCGACTGTTTTCTCTCCCCTGCCGCAAGATGCAAGCACGGCAAGCATCGCGAGTATAACGACGAACTTTTTCATATTTACTATTATCAAAAACCCTCCGATTGTCATCAGAGTTCTTCTATCATCAGAACACTTTGAGCAATTCGGTTTTGTTCATTTACTTGTATATATATCGTCCGCACGATAGCGGAATCGTTATGTCTGTTTATTATGCCTGTTTGTTGCTCCCGCAAATTGTTCCACGTGAAACATTTTGCATTTAATCCTTTGTAGGTGTATATTTTAGCGCCGTGTGACATACGGCTTGTTATTCGTTCTATCGGCCCAAAAGCAGTAGTAAAACATTGATGTCGCTCGGGCTTACCCCGGGAATTCGAGAGGCCTGACCGATGGTCGAGGGGCGATGTTTTTGCAGCTTCTGGCGTGCCTCGGTGGACAAGGCGTTGATGCCGGAGTAATCATAATCCTCGGCAATACGAATATCTTCAAGACGGCGGAGTTTGTCTACGTTGAGTTGCTCGCGCTTGACATATCCCTCGTACTTGAGCAACACCTCGGCTGCTTCGACAATCTCGTCGCGTCTGTCTTGCGGGAGCGCGGCGATATACTCGGCCAACGCCGGAATATACTGCGCAAGCAACTGAATTGTGAGCTGAGGTCTCAGCACCAAGTCTACAAGACGGACACTTTGGCGCAAAGGCGCCGAGCCGACGGAAGCGAGCAATGCTTCGACATCCCCTGCCCTTACGGTAAGCGTGCGTGCCAGTTCGACAAGTCCGTCGCGTGCATCGCGCTTTTGTACGAGCGCCTGCATACGCGTTTCGTCGGCAAGGCCGAGGCGGTAGGCAAGCGGCGTCAGACGCATATCGGCATCATCCTGCCGTAAAAGTATGCGGTGTTCGGCGCGCGATGTGAACATTCGGTACGGCTCGTCCACGCCCTTGGTGATAAGGTCGTCGATAAGAACTCCGATGTATGCTTGGTCGCGCGAAAGCACCAGCGGCTCGCGGCCGAGTACGGCAAGAGCCGCATTGGCTCCCGCGACGAGGCCCTGCCCCGCAGCCTCTTCATATCCCGTAGTGCCGTTGATTTGGCCGGCAAAATACAGACCGCCCACAAGTCGGGTTTCGAGGGTATGACGCAGCTGCGTCGGGTCAAAATAGTCGTATTCTATAGCATATCCCGGACGATAGATTTGCACGTCGCGCAGTGCCGGGATGGTCTGCATGGCGCGTATTTGTATATCAATGGGCAGCGAGGAGCTGAACCCGTTGAGGTAATATTCCTGAGTGTCCTCCCCTTCCGGTTCAAGGAAAAGTTGGTGCGAATCCTTGTCGGCAAAGGTGAAGATTTTGGTTTCGATACTCGGGCAGTAACGAGGGCCGATGCTTTGGATCTGGCCATTGAAAAGCGGCGAGTCGGGCAGACCTTCGCGAAGAATTTCGTGAGTGCGCGTATTGGTGTTCACCGTAAAGCACGGGCACTGGCGCAGCTCCCTATGGACATTCGGCATAAACGAAAATTTATGGAAATCCTCATCGCCGTATTGCGGCGTGGCCAACTCAAAATGTACGCTGCGACCGTCGATACGCACCGGAGTTCCGGTCTTCATACGACCGCAGACAAATCCGAGATCGCGCAGTTGCTCGGTAATGCCGTGACTGGCCGGCTCGCCGGTACGTCCGCCCGGCAGCATTGTTCGACCGATATGCATCAAGCCGTTGAGGAAAGTTCCGGTGGTCAGCACCACGGCACGTGCCGTGAATGTGGCGCCATTGAGGGTATGCACACCGGCGACACGGCCGTCTTGCAGGATGATACGGTCAACCGCATCCTGCCACATATCCAGGTTGGGGGCATTCTCTAAAGTCTTGCGCCACAGGGCACTGAAACGCATACGGTCGCTCTGCGAGCGCGGACTCCATACCGCTGGACCTTTGCTCAAATTCAGCATCCTGAACTGTATTGCAGTGCGGTCGGTGATAATGCCCATCATTCCGCCCAAAGCGTCTATTTCTCTGACAATCTGCCCCTTGGCTATACCGCCTACGGCAGGGTTGCAGCTCATTTGTGCAACCTTGTCCATATCCATAGTCACGAGCAAAGTGCTGCACCCCAAACGCGAAGCAGCCATAGCGGCCTCGCATCCGGCGTGTCCCGCACCGACGATGATGACATCATACTCGAATTTCATAGCGTCCGGACTGTATTGTTAAATCGTATGCTGTGATACCAATTTTTATATGAATAACTAAAAGCAAAAATGAGTTACTCGCCGGAGGAGTCCGCCTTTTCCGAATCGGGCATCGAAGCGTATAGCGCCAGGGCCTCGTTTTCGTGATGCTCCATGATTTCGCGTTCGCCCGGGCCTTTGTCGTTGATGCCGCACAGGTGCAGCACTCCATGCACGATGACGCGCAGAAGTTCCTGCGAAAATTCGGCACCGATACCGACGGCGTTCGAGGCCACGGTATCCAACGAAATAAACATATCGCCGGAGATTACTCGCCCGTGACTATAATCAAAAGTGATGATGTCCGTATAATAGTCATGTTGGAGGAATTCCCTATTGACTTCGATAATTCGGGCATCGTCACAAAAGATGTAAGACAACTCGTGAGCAATACGTCCGTGCGCTTTGGCCACCTCGACAAGCCAGGCCTCGACCTTGGCACGATCGATGCTCGGCATAGCGACGTTCTGCGTCTCCCATTGAAAAGTAGCAGTCATGTTGGCAAACATTTTTGCAATTAACCTACAAAGTTACAAATAAACACCGAATGGTCAGGTAAAAAATCGGGGGAATTCGCAAATAAGCCAAATCAGACAACCGTTGGAGTATTTACAAACAATTCGCATTCTAAATGCCTCGACAATCGAAATACGTTAAATTCGGCCTAACAGACTATCTCATAACACATAACCGAAAAATTAGCCCGAAATTGAGCGCATAAACCATCCGTTCACGTATAGGCGGACAGGAAAAACGCGATTTGAGGTTAAACAATGTTAAACAAAAGTGTGTGAATAAGCCGATAGTGTTATCTTTGTAAACACAAAAAAAAAGGACCTATGGACGAGCGCACAACTTTCCCCCAAGACGAAGCCGAGCAAAAGCCCAGCACACACATTTCGGCGACCATCATAACAAACAACGAGGCCACCATCATCAAGCGTTGTCTCAAATCACTTGAAGGCATCGCCGACGAAATTATAGTCGTGGACTCCGGCAGTACCGACGGGACTCCGGACATTTGCCGCAAGGCCGGATGCCAAGTATACCAACGTCGTTTCACCGGCTACGGCATCCAACGTCAGTATGCCGCCTCGCTGTGCAAGTACACCTACATTTTGGCCATAGACGCCGACGAAGTACTGGACGACGAATTGCGTCAATCCATTATGAAACTCAAAAAAGAAGGATTGACCCACCGCGTGTACGCCTTCAACATTATGGAATACTACTTCGGGCACAAAGTACGACATACCGGACTGAAACGCAGCGGAATGATACGACTTTTCAACAAACGCTACGCCCAATGGAACCTCCGCGATGTGCGCGAACAGGTCACCTTCCCCGAGTCATTACGTCCACAAAAACTCGAAGGAACACTGCTGCACTTCCGTGCCATCAACTACTCGCAAATGCTACTTAAAGAGCTGTCCCAGGCGCGTTTACGCGCGGCAGCCCTGGCCGCGCGCTACAATCGAATCAGCCCCCTGCGCCCCCATATAACAGCCATAGCCACCTACTTCAAATACTACATCGAAAAAGGCGGATGGATGGACGGACGCACCGGCGCAATGATAGCCCAAGGACGCGCCTACGGCACATATATGGCATGGAAAATAGCACGTAAAACATTGCGTGAAAACGGATTATGCTGATAGCAGACATACTGGCGCCGCGACATAACGACAATGCCCGAAAAGCCCTGCACGCCGCCGTCAACGCCACCGGAAATACAATCACTGCCATCGAGACATCCGCGCCGAGTTTTGCAATATCCATGCAACTGGCCTCAGCGCTCAAAAAAAGTCGTTATGACGTAGTCATAGTCCACACAAACCGCCAAGCCATAGCTGCAATTTCGGCAAAAATTATCGCCGAAAGATCCAACGCCGGATATGTAATCGTCTATCAACCCGTACGTTGCGAAGACATCCCGCGAAACATTCCCTCCGAAGTGATCGACAACGTATCACTATGGTTGTTCGAAGACGCGACACAAAAAGAACAATACACCCGGTTGGGAGTACGCCCGGACAGGAGTGCGATACTTGCGCCCACGTCCTTCGACACCGAAATGACGCCGCCAATAATTCGCGCCGAGTATGACGGACAGACGCCTCTCAACATACTGTGGCTCGGAGAAATAACCGATTACGCACTGCTACGCAACGCCGTAGAAGCCGTACGCCGGCTACCCGATGTCAGGATACAATTCACCATCTGCGGCACAGGCAAAGCCCGACATATTATGCCTATAGTGCGCGACACACGAGCCGACAGCGGCCACACATACCTCTGGAAAGGCAACGAATACGACACCCGGCAAGAGCTTGAAGCGACACATTTAGTCATCGCCGAAAAGGCATACGTTACCGCTGCACAGATAGACTGTATGCGCTGCGGAATACCTGTGTATGAGGCTGTTGACGCATCTGCACTCCAAGACAATATTGCCGCTGTGTCGGCCGACCCCGAGACCCTTAACGCCGCCGGGCAGGCCGCCCGTCAAGCCTACCAAGACACCTACAATCCATTGTTTCACGTGAAACAATTCGTCAAATTAATCGCCGAGTCAACCAAATGACAAAGACCCGAACACCGAAAATACTGCTGCTGTCACACGATTGCGATTTGGTACTTTATCAGACATTCAAAGCACTGAACGACAGCGGCAAAGCCGACATAACCATAGCCGCGCCCGATCAAGACGTGCTACCTGTAGACATGAAACGCATGGCGATGCCCGACATTAAATCCAAGTTTACGCTCAAGGCTATCTGCGGGTTACGGCGAATCATCAAAACACTTCGCCCCGACATTGTATTTGCCGTAAGCACCTCGGCGCTGTCCACGGCCATACAAGCCACTCGATGTATGCGCCACGCCCCTGCAATAGTCGGATACCGCGGCACACAAGCACACGTGCATCCCTTTGACCCGACATATCGTATGGCGCTGCTGAACAAACGCGTAGCACATATCGTGTGCGAAACCCCGGATATACAGGAATATTTGGCCCGATACATCCCGGCCGACCGTCTCTCCGGGCGTCCCAAACCATTTATGCGCCAATGGGTGCAAAACGCTATGGCACAACCCGTTGCCATAGGGCACGACGACGACCAAATCAAAATAATATATGTCGGCATCACCAAAGGACGTCCACACAAAGGCCTGCCCGTACTGCTCAAAGCCGCCGAAATTCTGGCCGCCGACGGGCTGAAAATTTCGCTGACAGTCGTTGGCGAAGCCGAGGCCGACGACATCCAATCGGCGCCGAAAGGCATAGTAACCTTCACCGGCAATCGCCCCGATGCGATGCATTACCTACCCGAAGCCGATGTCTTTGCACTGCCGTCACTACGCGATGCCTCGCCACGCGTAATCCGCGAAGCGCAAGCCTGCGGCATACCCTGCGTGGTCAGTGACATCCCCGGCGCCCGCGACCTTATCATCACCGGCGACGATCCCAGCGGCATACTTGTGCCGCCGGGCGATGCACAAGCCATGGCCCAAGCCATCAAAGATATAGCGCTAAATCCCGACGTACGCGCACGCATGTCCGCCGCCGCATTACGCAACATCGACGACAACTACGCCATGACCGACTACGTGGACTATTTCGACAACCTATTCCACAAAATCGCCGAGCGTTCCTGAGACCTGCGGGCGCGTCTGATTGCGCCGCAACAACACATAAGTCGACAAAAATGAGAGACGTCGACAAATACATATAAAAACCACCGATAGAACAACCGAACAATATATGTCCGCACGCATACAGACCTTCGTAAAGACCTTGACCAAAGCCCTGACGCCGCACCCGTTGAGCGGACGCGGCGTTATGACCACGGTCGTAACCGTATTATACTTCAAGTTTCTGTTTTTCGACCTGATATGGGCCTTGGGAAGTACATTTTCCGGCTTCCAATTCCCGATAGGATACCTCACCAAACTGGCTCTGGCGACACTGCTGGCGTTGCCGCTGCTGCGGATACGTCGGCGGTGGTATATAGTGGCCGTCTACATCATTACAGACCTGCTGCTTATAGCCAATCTGATGTACTTCCGCACCTACTTCACCATCATCCCGGCCGGCAGCTACCTCCTTGTAGGCAACCTCGCAGACTTCACCGACAGCGTCTGGGAATCGCTGCGATGGTCCGATATCGTATTCCCGCTGACGACGCTCGCCGCCATTGTGGCGCTAAGCCGCACCGACCTACGCAAAGTGCTTGGAGACAGCACCAAACGCCTTTGCCGTCGTATGGCACTATGGATGCTGGCCCTACCCATGGCCATTGTAATAATATACGTGGCATGTTTGGGCGGATACAAAAAAGCCTACGACAAATTGATGTACGACTACAGTACCTGCGGCGCCGCGGTATACACCATTCCCGGTGCCATGGCCTACGAATGGATGCGCGGCACCGTCGAACTGACGCCCCAACTACGCGCCGAAATCAATCAATGGATAGCCACCCGTCCGGGCGCAAAATACATTCCGCCGCGACTTCAACCCAAGGATAACGTCATCATCATCCTATGCGAAAGCCTCGAAAGCTGGGTATTCGAGACCGCTGTCGAAGGTCAGGAATTGACCCCCAATATCAACGCCCTGCTGCGTGACAGCACCACACTGTATGCGCCGCACGTTCTGTCTCAAGTCAAAGGAGCGCGCAGTATCGATGCCCAACTGATACTTCACACCGGACTGCTGCCCGTCGAATACGGGGCATACTCCTACCGCTTTCCGCACAACGTCTATTGCAGCCTCGACAAAGCGTGGAAGCAAAAATACGGCAATGACGCCCACGTGATGTCCTTCACCGTGGACAAAAAGACCGTATGGAACGTGGCCATTGTGGCACAAGACTTTGGATATGAAATTTACGACAAGCCCTACTTTGTACTCGACGTCAAAACCGGGCCGCGCGGACGCTTGGGCGACACCTCGTTCCTGCGTCAAAGCGCCCAAAAGATTGCAGACCCGTCGATGTGGCCGCCGCACGGACACACGATGCTGCAATGTGTCACCTACTCGGGACATACACCCTTCGTCATCCCCGACGAACTCAAGAAAGTTCATTTCAGCAACGCCATACCCGAGCGACTGCGCCATTACATGGAAGTGGCCAATTACACCGACCGAGCTATCGGCGACTTTGTGCGCCGGCTCAAAGCCTCCGGGCAATATGACAATACGACAATCATCATCACCGGCGACCACGAAGGCATAGGCGTGGACCGCGCCTCCTTCGTCAAAAATCCCGCCGTAGCCGCCTGGCTCTCGCCCGAGCAATACGTGCCCTTAGTGGTGCTTAACAGCCCCGTGGCCGGGCGTCACGATGCCACCATGGGACAAATTGATTTGTACCCCACCCTTCTCGACCTTCTCGGGCTCGACGACTACGGCTGGCGCGGCCTCGGCCAAAGCATCCTCGACCCCGACAAATTGCCCTTCACCATCAACGCTCAGGGCAAATTTGTGGGCGACACCTCCGGCGCCGATAAAGCCGTACTCGATCACCAGCGCCGAATGTATACCATCAGCGACCTGATAATCAGCTCAAATTACTTCAAGAAATAACGACGGGCAAAGACACAGCACGATGAAAGCCAAGATAATAATATCACCGCAATACAGCCGGATGGCACCACTGATACAGGCAATAGCCTCCGACGGTGTTCCGGCCGATGCCATCGAAATCTACCATGCACGCAACACCGTATACTCGCTGGACACAGACGCCGGCATACGCCTAAGTATCAAGGATTTTCACACGCCATCCATCATTAATTCGCTGGTGTACACACACCTGCGACGCAGCAAAGCTCGGCGCTCCTACGAAAACGCCCGGCGTCTCATATCCATGGGCTTCGATACCCCCGACCCGGTGGCATACATCGAAATCCACAACGGGCCACTTCTCACACGCAGCTACTACATCTGCCGCCAAATCGATGAAGCAGAAGATTTGCGACTTTGGCACCTGCGCGATGCCGCGTCCATGTCCCCCATACTGGACGGCCTGGCACAATACATGGTGCGACTGCACCGCGCCGGAGTATACTACAAAGATTTTTCGCCCGGCAACATCCTGTACCGCAACGAAAATGGCGTGCGCCGCTTCTACCTCATCGACATCAATCGGATGAAATTCGGCGTCCATAGTCCTAAACGACTGATGGACAACTTCAGCCGCATAGACATCGAAAGCGCCGACGCCACCGCCGACCTCGCCCGCCGCTATGCTCTTGCCGCCGGAATCGACCCCGAAGCAACCGCAGACCGGGCGCGCGCACAATTGCAAAAATACCTGCGCAACAAGCGCCGGCACCACATGCTCAAAAGACTCTTCAAACCCTCAAAATAAGACACATGACAACACCGACAGTCACTCTGCACTGCAACAATACCGGCACGGACATCTCCGTAGCCCAAGGCTCATCCCTATACCAACTGGCCACGGAATTGCGAGACAATCTGGGCTTTGACCCGATATGCGTACGCGTCAACAACAAGACCGAACCGCTCTCCTACCGCGTATACAACCCCAAGACCATCGAGATGCTGCCTCCCACGCACGATTCGGGCAATCGCGCCTACGTGCGTTCGCTGTGCATGATGCTGTACTGTGCCATACGCCGACTATATCCCGGGGCCAAGCTCAAGATGATGCACAGCATCTCGCACGGATACTTCTGCCGCGTCATCGGCCTAGAAACCACCGAAGATACAGTCCGCGCCATCGAAGCCGAAATGCGCAGGCTGCACCAAGCCGACATACCCTTCGTGCTGCACGAAGCGCCCACCGCACAGGTCATCGAGATCTTCAATGCTCAGGGGCTTGACGACAAAGTCCGACTGCTGACCACCATCCATGACCTCTATACCAAGTACTACACCCTCAGCGATATCGCCGACAGCTATTACGGATGCTTGGCACCCTCGACCGGACACATCGGCGTCTTTGCACTCACACCCTACAAAGACGGGATGCTGCTGCGCTCCCTCGACCCGGCCAACCCCACGCAGACGCCCGAGCCCATAGTACAGGACAAGATGTTCAAGGCCTTCACCGACTATCTTGACTTCAACCGCATACTCGGCGTGAGCAACGTGGGCGAGCTGAACCGCGTAGCCGCCGACGGACGCACACGCGACCTAATCAACGTCGCCGAAGCCCTCCACCAAAAATATATCAGCGCCATAGCCGACGAAATCACACGCCGCCACCACCAAGGAGGCGCACGTATCATACTCATAGCCGGACCATCATCCTCAGGCAAGACCACGGCCACCAAACGCCTGGCCATACAACTGATGACCAATCTGTTGCGTCCGGTGATGATTTCGCTCGACAACTACTTTGTAGACCGCGCACACACACCGCGCGATGCCGACGGCGAGTACGACTACGAGTCGTTGTACGCCCTGGATCTGGCCACCTTCAACAGCGACCTCCAGAACCTGCTTGACGGCAAAGAAGTCAGCCTTCCCACCTACGACTTTGCCACCGGGACGCGCAAGTACAAAGGCGACAAAATATCTCTGGGCACGGACAGCGTCATACTCATCGAAGGCATCCACGGCCTCAATCCCGAGTTGACCCCGTCCATAGCCGAGAGCGACAAATTCCGCATCTACGTCTCGGCGCTGACCACCCTCACCATAGACGACCACAACTGGGTACCCACCACCGACAACCGCCTGCTGCGACGCATTGTACGCGACTACAAATACCGTAGTATCGGCGCAGCCGAGACCATACGTCGCTGGCCCAGCGTACGTCGTGGCGAGGAAAAATGGATATTCCCATATCAGGAAAACGCCGATGCAACCTTCAACTCATCGCTGCTTTTCGAGCTCGGTGTCATCCGCCAATACGCCTGCGAAATTCTCGGCGAAGTATCCTGCGATCAGCCCGAGTATGCACAAGCCTACCGCCTGCGCAAGTTCCTGAGCTACTTCCCGCAAATCGACAACCGCACCCTGCCGCCTACGTCGCTGCTGCGCGAATTCCTCGGCGGATCATCCTTCCATTATTGAGCCACGCGAGAGGCGCAAAGTCCTCCCGACAAGCGGCGCTTTCAAAAAAAACGCGTACCTTTGGGTATGGAAAAACTACTGATAGCTTTTGACGGCAAACGCGCCGTACGCAACTCCACCGGCCTGGGCAATTACAGCCGCTACGCCATCGATGCGCTGTCCGCGGCCTACCCCGACCACGATTACGCCGTGATGTCTCCCGGCGGCGATACCACGCGCCTCGCCGCCATCCTCGAGCGTCCGGGCGTCAGCCTTGTCGAGCCCGCCAAAGCCATCGACCGCCGTTTCGGTGCCCTATGGCGCACCTTCGACATTACCGGCCAATTGGCAGACATCGGCGCCGACATCTACCACGGACTGTCCAACGAACTGCCTCTTAACATTCGCCGCATTCCGTCACTGGCCTCGGTAGTGACCATCCACGACCTGATATGGCGTCGCTGTCCCAAGGACTACAAAGCCATGGACCGCGCCATCTACGACTACAAATATCGCCACAGCGCCATCAACGCCACGCGCATCATAGCCATCAGCCGCTGCACACGCGATGACTTAGTAAACGACTACGGCATCGCCCCGGCCAAAATCGACATCGTGTATCAAGGCGTCGACGCCTCCTTTGTTCCTGCCGGTGAGTACGCCCGCATAGACATCCGCCGCCGCTACAACCTGCCCGAACGGTACATCATCGGTGTAGGCACCATCCAAGCTCGAAAAAATCAGCTGCTGACCGTACAAGCGCTGGCCGCATTGGACAGCGACATCCACCTGGTGCTCGTCGGTCGCCGCACCCCATATACTCGCGACATCGACCGATACGCCGCCGCGCATGGCCTGCAAGGCCGTCTGCACATCCTCGAAGGTATACCCTTTGCCGACCTTCCGGCGCTATACAGCGCCGCCACATGCGCCGCCTACCCCTCGCGCTACGAGGGCTTCGGACTGCCCGTGGTCGAGGCCCTGAGCTGCGGAACTCCGGTGGTTGCCGCCACCGGCAGTTGCCTCGAAGAAGCCGGCGGGCCGGGAGCCATGTACGTCGACCCCGACGACACCAAGGCCATGGCCGACGCAATGGCTCGAATATGCGGCGACAGCCGTTGGCATCAGTCACTGGCCGACAGCGGACTGAGATACGTACAGCGCTTCAACGTCGAGACCTTTGCCCGGCAGACTATGAATACATATCTCAAAGCCCTTGACGCCGTACGCCATCTATAGGCTACCATAAACCACTTACGCACACATGACAATGATGCAACAAGACAACGCAACACAAGAGAAGACACTGCTTATAGTCGGAGCCGGCGGATTTATCGGCGGATTTATAGCCCGACGCGCCCTCGAATTGGGCTATGACACCTGGGTGGGCGTACGCGCTTCCACCTCGCGACGCTACCTCGATGACCCACGCCTGCATTTCGTCGTCCTCGACTACGACAGCCAAGAATCAGTGGCCGCTACCCTGGCCGCTCAAGCCCCCGGCGGACGATGGCAATACATCATCTGGAACCTCGGCGCCACCAAATGCGCCAACTTCATGGACTTCAACCGCATCAACTACCAATACTTCACCGATTTTGCGGAGGTGCTGCGCCGCGATGGACGCCTGCCGGACAAGCTGCTGTATATGAGTTCGCTCAGCGCCCTCGGTCCCGCCGAAGAAGACTCCGGCCGCCCCTTGGACGACACAACCATTCCACAGCCCAATACCCGCTACGGTGTCTCCAAAATTAAGAGCGAGACCTACCTGGACACCCACCCCGATGTGCCGTGGATAGTCTTCCGCCCCACCGGCGTCTACGGTCCGCACGAAAAAGACTATCTGATGATGATCAAAAGCATAGACGCCCATTGGGACTTTGCCGTCGGATACAAGCGTCAGATGCTCACCTTCATATACGTAGACGATTTGGTACAGGCCATGTTCGACGCCATAGCAGCCCCCACCCAAAAGGTGCTGCACCACAAATATATCATCAGCGAAGATCGCTCATACTCGCAGAAAGAATTCCGCCAAATTGTGGCACGACATCTGCACCGTCGCGCCATCATCCCCATATGCCTGCCCATGTGGGCAGTGTATGCCGCCAGTGTTGTCGCCGAGAAAATAGGTGTGGCTCGCGGCAAGGCCTCCACACTCAACCGCGACAAATTCAAAATTATGCGCCAACGCAATTGGACCTGCGACATCACGCCCGCACAACGTGACTTCGGATTTAATCCGCAATTCTCGCTGGAACGCGGCATCGAAGCCACCGTAGCGGCATACCTCGAAGGTAAAAAACAAGCCAAAAAGCACAAAAAATGAGCGAGACACCACGACAACCGCGGCCGCTGTGGCTGACGATATTGTGCGTATGCGTGGCCCTGACCGGCATCACCGGACCCATATTGGTACTGGCGACAGCGACAGACAGCCCCTTGCGCCCGCTTATGTGGGCCTTTCCGGCATATACGGCAGCCACCGCCGTGTGCGCATGGATATGCTGGAACCAGCGAAAAGAGACCGCATGGATACTTATTGCCGTAGCCATACTTGCAACAGTGGCAATAAGCATGGCCGCCACATTACAGCCAACTTCCATATACTCAGGGCAGTAGCCAAACACTGTCGAGCCGGCGAAAAAATTTTTTAGTTTTTTTCTGCAAAAAATTTGGTGGGAAACGAAAAGAGCCGTAACTTTGCATCGCAAAAGCAAAACGGTCTGCCTTGCGAGAGACCGAAGTCGGCAGAGGTCGACGCCAAATTTTGAAATCGCAAGAAAGGAATTTTTCCACGGTGTGGTAGTTCAGCTGGTTAGAATACCTGCCTGTCACGCAGGGGGTCGCGGGTTCGAGTCCCGTCCATACCGCCAGAGGAGAGAGGAGAATGAGTAATCGTCTAATTGACTTCGGTCAGTTTTCGGCTACTCATTCTTTTCATATGTACGCTCCACTAATACGCACACGCCGCCATGCCTGCCCTGACGGATAGGCACGCCCCAAAGCACCACAAAAGACAATGACCAAGCGAAACGAGCCTCTACATCTGCCGTCCTGCTACTGCGCGGGCATACACGAAGCCGGATGCGATGAAGCCGGCCGAGGATGCCTCGCCGGACCCGTATACGCGGCAGCCGTAATCCTGCCCGACGGCTTCACACACCCATGGCTCAACGACTCAAAACAGATGAGCGCCGCACGCCGCACGGCCCTGCGCAATGTCATCTTGTCCGAAGCCATAGCTTACGGCATAGGCGTGGTGGACAACACCGAAATCGACCGCATCAACATCCTGCGTGCCTCCATTCTGGCAATGCATCGCGCTCTGGACGCCCTGTCCATAGCTCCCGGCGCCGTTATCGTCGATGGCAACCGCTTCACGCCCTGGCGCGATGTCCCGTGGCAAACCTTCGTCAAAGGCGACGGACGTTTCGGAAATATCGCCGCCGCCTCCGTGCTGGCCAAGACCGGCCGTGACGCCTTTATGGACGAGGCCGCACAGCGCTACCCTATGTATCACTGGGACTCGAACAAAGGATATCCCACCGCCGACCACCGCGATGCCATCGCCCGATTCGGACCTTCGCCATTACACCGTATGACCTTCCGTCTGCTCCCCGACCCCACCCTCCCGGGGCTGTAGAATTCGGCACAAAACACACGGGCAAGAATTCTGCGGCACAAGTGCCGAAATATTTTTGGAGACACGTGTCACAAACCGCTACCCTATCCGTCATATATGTGGACAACGACACAAAACAAATGAACAAATGAACAACCGAACACTCACACTCATCATAGGGCTTGGGCTGGCATCCTTGGCAGTCATAGCTGCAGAAACACCCAGTCAAAGCAACCGACAAAATTCCACCCCCGTACTACGTACCACACAGGAAAACGTAGGAATCCTGCTCAACGGCTCAAACCGCGAAGGAATATTGTGGCACGTGTCACCCGAAACAAACCCAGACATCTTTGACACCTCGGCAGGCACAATATCTTTTGCATCCGACATCGACACCGTAACCTTGGAGGTAAAAGAGTGGCAATCGGCACCGCTGGACATCCTGACCGCCAATGGCGACACGGCACATGTGCTTGTCAAGCGCTCTGCCGCCGACCCCTATACCAATCCCAACCCCGAGTTGCTGAAAATCGCGCCCTCCGGGCTGCTGTCGCGGCAGCAAGTCCAATTTGACATCGACGCGCTCATATACACCATAGATCAGGTGCATCCCGACATCTTCTCGACATGTCGCCAAGCCGACTTGATGCGTGCCGTCAATGCCGCAAAGAAATCCCTACCCGACTCGCTGACCATCACCGAGGCTTACAAAGTTATGGCTCCGTTAGTGGCTATGATCGGCGACGGACACACCAATCTTTTCTTCCCTGGTCAGCAAGTATTTGTCAACGCCAAGGCGCTGCATATGCCGGTGTACATGGATGTCGCTTCCGACGGCACAATCACCTGCCAATCAAGCCTTGACTCCATAATACCGTGCGGTGCCAAAATTCTATCCGTCAACGGCATTCCGTCCTCCGAAATCATCGAATCGATGCTGCCCTACGTCAGCGGCGAGCGGCGGCCCTTTCGTCTGGCACGCATCAACAACTCCTTCTCAGGCTTGTATTACACGCTATACAAAGCTGATAGCTACGATGTCGAGTACCTGCCGCAAGGAGCCAAGCGGCCAATGCGTCACACATTCGAGCCGGTAGACTTCACCGAAGCCAAACGCCGCTGCCCCACAAGAAAGAATGTATACAAAAAAGACTACTCCTTCACCATTGACGAAGCAAACGATGTGGCCATCATGGACTTCCCCGCCTGCGAGGACGTAGACAATATCGAGGCCTTTGCCGACTCGATGTTCAGCACCCTGCGCCGTCGACATATCGACAATCTCATCATTGATGCGCGAGCCAATGGCGGCGGTAGCAATTACGTAGGCGACGTACTGCTGAAATACATCAGCCCCAAACCCTTCACCCAGATATCCAAAGGATTGATAAAAGTTACACCAACCACACTAAGATTGCTTGGCTCATCTATGAGCTCCACCACGCTGACATACGGCGAGGCTGACTCGACCTGGTACAACACCCCCTATACGCGCGAACAGGGACACTATGACGGGCGTGTCATAGTGCTGTCTTCCAACGCCACATTCTCGGCCGGTGCGTCCTTTGTCTGGACCTTCAAGGAATGTGGCGCCGGGATGGTTATAGGCGAAGAAACCGGAGGCATGAACGTCTGCTACGGCGAGATACTGGCATACGCCCTACCCGTCTCCAAGATGGTCTGCGGCATCTCCTACAAACGTTTTTGGCAGATGAACGCCGAAGAAGACGACATACACGGCGCCATACCCGACATCGCCGTCAAAGCCAATGACGCCCTCGATACGGCCTTGCAATACATCAAGAACCACAAGCACACATCCTCCATCGACGGCAAATAAGGCAATCATCAGAACAACCGCCACAGCCCCGAGCCGTCGAAGCAAGACAGTCGTCGAAGCAAGACAATATCCCCCACGGAAGATACCATACCCGTACAGACGTTCGGTATTCGGTCGCCTGTACGGGTATTGGCAAATACCGACCTATTTGCTGTCACCCGGCAGCGTCTTTTAGATTTATTGGCATAGTTTGGCGGCGTTTTTGCCTGTACAAGAAGCTGACATCGCGAAAAATTCGTAAATTTGCATTTCAAATGCACCAATATACACACCGGGAGTCGGTAACGACACCCCACACCACCACACGAATATGCAATTAGATACAATCATAGCCCGGGAAGTTGTGGCAGCCGTCAAGGCACTATACGACATCGACACCACTGCCGACCAAGTACAGACCCAAGCCACACGCCGCGAATTCGAAGGCAATATCACTGTTGTGGTATTCCCATATGTCAAAGCAGCGCGCAAGGCGCCCGAAGCCGTAGCCAACGAAATCGGCGCCTACCTTGCCGAGCACTCCGAGGCCGTGGCAAGATACAATGCCGTCAAGGGCTTCCTCAATATCGTCATAGCACCCACATTCTGGGACAAAGTCTTAGCCTCCATCGAGACCACAAAAGACTTCGGCATCAAGGCCGCAACCGCAGACTCGCCGTTGGTGATGATCGAGTACTCCTCGCCCAACACCAATAAGCCACTGCACCTGGGCCATGTCCGCAACAACCTGCTGGGCTACTCGTTGGCTCAGATACTCAAGGCCTGCGGCAATCGCGTGGTCAAGACCAATATCGTCAACGACCGCGGCATCCATATATGCAAGTCCATGCTGGCCTGGCAGAAATGGGGCAACGACGCCACCCCCGAAAGCACGGGCAAGAAGGGCGACCACCTTATCGGCGACTTTTACGTCCTCTTTGACAAACACTACAAAGAAGAAGTCAAGGCCCTGATGGAAAAAGGTATGAGCGAAGACGAGGCCAAAAACCAAGCCCCGCTGATGCTCGAAGCACGCGAAATGCTCCGCCGCTGGGAAGCCAAAGACCCGGAAGTACGCCGCCTGTGGAAGATGATGAACGACTGGGTATACGCCGGATTTGACGAAACATACCGCCGCCTCGGCGTCGATTTCGACAAGATATACTACGAAAGCGACACCTACCTCGAAGGCAAAGAAAAAGTCCTCGAAGGCCTCGAAAAAGGCATAATGTATCGCCGCGAAGACGGTAGCGTCTGGGCCGACCTCACCGATGCCGGACTGGATTACAAGTTGCTGCTGCGCAGCGACGGCACCTCGGTGTATATGACTCAGGACATAGGCACGGCCAAACTCCGCTACCAAGACTTCCCCATCGACAAGATGATATACGTGGTCGGCAACGAGCAAAACTACCACTTCCAAGTGCTGTCGCTGCTGCTTGACCGCCTCGGATTTGCCTGGGGCAAAGACCTCGTACACTTCAGCTACGGAATGGTCGAGCTGCCCGATGGCAAGATGAAGTCCCGCGAAGGCACCGTCGTCGACGCCGACGACCTGATGGCCGATATGGTGAACACAGCACGCGAGGTGGCACAACAGGCCGGCAAACTTGACGGACTCAGCGAAGCCGACATCGATGCCATAGCCGAAACCGTCGGGATGGGCGCTCTCAAATACTACCTGCTCAAGGTAGACCCGCGCCGCAACATCACCTTCAACCCCAAAGAATCCATCGATTTCAACGGCAACACCGGCCCCTTCATCCAATACGCTTATGCCCGCATCTGCTCGGTGCTGCGCAAGGCTGCCGACAAGGGACTCACCATAGGCGACTACAGCGCCGTGGTGCCTACCGAGAAGGAAGTATCGCTGATACAACGCCTTGCCGACTTCCCCGATGTAGTGGCCGAGGCCGGACGCTCCTACTCGCCCGCACTCATCGCCAATTACGTCTACGATGTGGTCAAGATGTACAATCAATTCTACCACGACCACACCATCCTGGGCGAAGAAGTCCCCGCCGTACGCTCGCTGCGCCTCGAGCTGTCGCGCCAAAGCGCACGCGTAATTCGCACAGCCACAGCGCTGCTGGGCATCAAGGTCCCCGAGCGTATGTAAAGCATAGCGGCCTATAATAGCCGGAATAGCTATTATAGGCCGCTATAGGCCATCGCTCTCATTATTCTTATAGATCCCATTATATCCACAATCCTCCCTCCCCACCAATACAGCAAAATCCAATCTCCTAACACAAAAATAAAAAACAATGAACAACTACCCTCCCCAATTCAACGGTAACACCTACGGAGCACAGGCCCAGAGCACTGTGTACACAGCCTCCGTATCCTCGGTGATGAAACAAGTCTACGTCCGCATGACCCTGGCACTCGTTGTCACGGCCTTCGTGTCACTGTTCTGCGCCAACTCGCTCGGTTATATGCTCTTCATCGCCCAGAATTCATGGGCCATGTGGGGCCTTGTCATCGCCGAACTTGCTCTCGTCATCGGCATCAGCGCCGGCATCAATAAACTCAGCTCGGCCACAGCCACCGTCCTGTTCTTCCTCTTTGCCGTAGTCAACGGTATGATGCTTGCCCCGATATTCCTTGTATACACCGGCGTCTCCATCGCCAAGACATTCTTCATCACCGCCGGCACCTTCGGCGCTATGAGTGTCTACGGCTACTTCACCAGCAAGGACCTCAGCCGTATAGGCTCGTTCCTGTTTATGGCTCTGATCGGTCTTATCATTGCCAGCATCGTCAACATCTTCTTACACAGCTCCGGTCTTGAATGGGCCATCACCTTCGGCGGCGTCCTCATCTTTGTAGGTCTTACCGCATGGGACACCCAGCAAATCAAGCGCATGGCACAAGAAGCTCCGTCGACCTCGGTAGGCCGTCTGGCCACCCTCGGCGCTCTGAGCCTCTACCTGGACTTCATCAATATGTTCCTGTACCTGCTGCGCATCTTCGGCGACCGCAACTGATAACTGACAACCCTCATAAACGCCATTAGGGGTTACGACTTCCTAATGGCGTTTTTTTTCGGATATATCGTCGCAATCCGACGCCACGACACAGCGGCCGCCGCGACACCCGACACCATCCAAGGCGCCGCACTATGGTTGTGCGCCTACACTCACCCCGATTACAGCAATGGCTTCAAAGAATATATACAAAGAACTGCTACAACTCGGCGGCCCCATACTTGTGGGACAACTGGGTATGATTGCCGTAGGTTTTGCCGACAATATCATGGTCGGACACTACTCGACGGCCGCACTGGCCTCGGCATCATTTGTCAATAATGTGTTCAACGTTGCCATATTGGCTTGTATAGGCTTTACGTACGGCATCACTCCGCTCGTAGGTCGGCTCTTCGGCGCCGGACGCACCGGAGACATCGGCGCAAGCCTGCGCGTGGGCCTGCGCATCAACGTCCTGTACTGCATCATCGTCATGGCCCTGATGACGGCGCTATACTTCAACATCGGTCTGCTGGGCCAGCCCGAAGAACTACTGCCGCTCATACGCCCGTACTTCCTGATAAGCCTTGCCGGACTGCTACCCATCACGGTATTCAACGTCTTTGCGCAATGGAGTTACGCCGTAGGCAATTCGAAGATGCCCATGTGGATAATTCTGGCAACCAACGGCATGAACGTCTTGGGCAACTACGCCTTGATCTACGGTAACTGGGGAATGCCCGAACTCGGACTTACGGGTGCCGGTCTGAGCACGCTTGCGGCGCGTGTGACGGCCCCCGTAGCCATTCTGGCGATATTCTTCATGCGGCGACGCAACGAGGCTTACGCGCGCGGATTTCGCCGCATAGGCGGCCCTTACGAAGAACCGCGCCGCTCTATGGTATGGCGCACGTCCTTCCCGGTATCCATACAGATGTCTTTGGAGACAAGCGCCTTCTCGGGCGCGGCAGTGATGGCCGGATGGCTTGGCGCCGTAGATCTCGCTGCTTTCCAGATTATAGTGATAGTGGGCACCCTCGGCTTCTGCATCTATTACTCGCTCGGAGCAGCCATAGCCGCCAAAGTCGCCGTAGCCTCCGGCATCGGCGCCGAAGCCAACGCACACATGCGACGCATAGCCTCGGCCGGATACCGCATAATGCTGATACTTATGGCTCTGTCCTCCATAGTATTTGCTCTATGGGGCAAGGATATTATGGGCGCCTTCAGCAACGACCCCGCCGTAGTCACCGCCGCAGGTATGCTCATACTGCCGCTGCTGCTGTATCAGCTCGGAGACGCCACACAAATCACCTTCGCCAATGCCCTGCGCGGCACCGGACACGTTATGCCCATGCTGTGGATAGCCTTTTTCTGCTACCTTGTCCTCGGACTGCCTTCGACATATCTGCTGGCCTTCACCGCCGGCCTCGGACTTTGGGGCATCATCCTCAGCTTCTCTATCAGCCTGTTTTCGGCCGGCGCACTATTCCTGATTTATTTTGTGAGGGCGACAAGAAATCGAAGCAATCAGAGCACTCGAGATTCTCAGAACCGTTGAACAAAACGGTGCACGGCAGCACTTACGACCAGCGTGATTGCCGCCGACGCCGCAAGGGCCGAGCCATAAGACAGGCCGAAAGGCAAGTGCGGCGCAAGCCGATGCATACCGGCAATGACCGGGACTTGCAGCAGGAAGATTTCCATGGATATATTTCCCAAATAGGATAGGGGACGCGAAGCCATCGCGTGCGCCCCGGCCAACGCCTTGCCGTCGGTGAGCGCAAATATGCAGACGACCGCCGCCACGGGCAGCCAAAAAATTGCGCCGAGTTGCCACGGCAGACCGAGGCACAAATACAACGGCACCAATGCCGCCACAAGCGCCATAGAGGCCGATTGCAGCACGAAAGCCGCGCCGGACGACAAATCCTTCGCCTTGGGCCGCAAAACGCCACAAATGCGAAATATGACCATCCCCAAGAAAAAGTCCAATACACGCGCAGGCGGAAAGACATACAACCACCGCGTGGCAGCATCTTTGTCCGCGCCTAAGACATCTGCCAAGGAGTACGCCGCAGCCATAAACGCAATGCCTACAACTGCCGCAGCCGCAAGCGTACGCATCCGCATAGTCGCTACACGACGCGCCAACCACGGGAACAGGAGATACAGAAACACGAGTGTCGACAGAAACCACGCCGGGCCGTTGGCGGCAAAATAGGCCGAAGTCCAGCTTTGAAGTAGCAGAACCGACAGGATGTCCGCCTTCAAGTCGGCAAAAGCCCAGGGCATAGCCGCAAAAGCCACAGCCAGCGCGATCAGGTGCATAGGATAGATGCGCGACAGTCGTCGCCGCACAAACCCTGCAAAATTCAGCGTGCCGACGGCGGCACGCGCCCCGTAGCCGCTCATAAGTCCGTAGCCACTGAGCACAAAAAAGAATGCAACACCGCAGTCACCGCCAAAGTCGAAAGCGGGAACGTCGCACCACTCGAAATGCGACATAAAGACCAGCGCCACGAATACGAAGCGCAGTCCCGCAAAACTATGTATCATCTGCTGCATGGTGGCTTATGGTGACTATGTGAGCTATGGGAATTATGGGAATTATGAGAATTATGGGAATTATGAGAAAACGGGGATTATAAAAAACAAGGCATAGCTGACTGTCCGCACTGCATTATTCCCAATATTCTTATTGCTCCTATTATTTCCATAAAGCCCTTGAAAAAAAAGCGGGGCAGGGGCTTCGGTGCCCTCTGCCCCGCAAGGGTTGTCGCTTTTGAATTATTCCAACCCTTTAAGAGTGTTCACACGTGCGTCAGACGGTGAGAATTTCTTTTTCTTTGGCCGCAAAGATTTCGTCAATCTTTTTCATAAAGCGGTCGTGGATTTTCTGAGCTTCTGTCTCGGCGTCTTTCTCAACATCCTCTGGCATGCCTTGTTTGACGGCCTTTTTGAGACCTTCGATAGCATCGCGGCGGGCGTTACGTACGCTTACCTTGGCTTGCTCGACTTCGCCTTTGCACTGCTTGACAAGCTGTTTACGACGCTCTTCGGTCAGCGGCGGGATGCAGATGCGTATCACCTCGCCGTTGTTTTCGGGCATGATGCCGAGGTCGCTGTTGATGATGGCACGCTCGATTTCTTTGAACATATTTTTCTCCCAGGGTGTAATGGCGATAGTGCGAGCATCGGGAGTGGTGATATTGGAGACGTTGCTCAGGGGTACGGCACTTCCGTAGTAGTCTACACGGATGCCTTCGAGAATCTTGGGGTTGGCACGTCCGGCGCGGATGCGTGCCAGGGTTTCTTCGAGATAAGCCACCGACAGTTCCATCTTCTCGGAAGCCGGGGTGAGGTATGTCTTAGGGTCTGTCATTGTTGTATGTTTTTGGTGGTTTGTGTATCGGTTGAATGTCGTCGCGATTAATACAATCAATATACAAGCGTGCCCACGGCGGTGTCACCTTCCACGGCGAGAGCCAGGTTGCCCGGGACGTCCATATTGAATACAATAATCGGCATACGGTTTTCCTTGCACATGGCAGTAGCCGTAAGGTCCATCACGCGCAGGCCGCGAGTGTAAACCTCATCGTAAGTGATGCGGTCGAAACGTGTGGCCGTAGAATCCTTTTCGGGGTCGGCGGTGTATACGCCGTCCACACGCGTACCCTTGAGCATCACGTCGGCGGCAATTTCGACAGCGCGCAAAGCCGCACCCGTATCGGTGGTGAAGAAGGGATTTCCGGTGCCTCCGGCAAGGATGGCCACCTTACCGCGATTGAGCGCTTCGATGGCGGCGCGACTGCTGTAATATGTCCCCACGGGGTACATATTGGTGGCGGTGAATACGCGTGCCGGGCAGCCTATGCTCTCGAGAGCGCTGCGCAATGCCAGCGAATTGATGACCGTAGCCAGCATACCCATCTGATCGCCGGTGACGCGGTCAAAGCCACGCGTAGCCCCGGACAATCCGCGGAAGATGTTGCCTCCCCCTATGACTATGGCCACTTGTACGCCGCTGTCAGCTACGGCCTTAATCTGATGGACGTAACTCTGGAGGACATTGGTGTCGATGCCTGTACCGGCCGAGCCGGCGAGGCTTTCGCCGCTAAGCTTCAAAAGTATCCTGTGGTATTTGGATTGCATATCCGTATGGTGTTGTTAGGTGTGCAGTGTCTTTATACTTTCTTTGTACTCGCAAAAGTAAACAAAATTCTTCGCCCGCGCAAATATTGCATTCATTCCACCTCGACCTGTTAGATGATAGCGTCCGGCCATACGCTGCATCAAGATGCACCATGCCGATTCCAACCCGCCGGCCTTAACGCCTCGAGCCATCTGCAAAACAAGACAAACGCCAATATTAACATCCTCTAACACTTTCTCTCGTCTCAAATTTTCAATTGAGGTGTGAGATATATTATTGAATATAACCGTATTAGTATTATCTCTCTAATTTTTTCTCTATCATTATTGTGTTTTGTGGGTAGAGATAAGATAATACGTTGTCCAACGATTTGAACCGCGTCTTCCTATTATTCCATCCTCTTCCAAACCTAAGATCTGAGCTTTAACACGTTTCTCACTGATCTCTGACCCAATGCGCTCTTGAATATCTCCAATCCGAGCTTCTTTATAGAGTTTAAGATCCTCTATAATTAATTCTTTGAGCCTATAGTCCTCAATTCTCTTTAGAGACGTTTTGCCTCTAAATTCTGATTTTTGAAGAAGGGTTGAGTTTACACGATACTCCAATCCTCGGCTTCTGACATTGCAGCTTATAACAAGGCCCTGCCTGATTAAATGCTGTAGCCAAGGGCGTAATTCATCGGAGTTATTCAATTCCAAGAGCTTCTCCAGTTCTCTTGCTGTAACAGATTCATGCATGGCAATCAATCCAAGACATATTTTCTGTTTTTGCCTGAGTTGATAATTCCTGTCTGCGAAATCCATCAGTTCAAGAACTTTGCTACTCTGTATGCGACGGCACACCTTCACTGAGACAAAATCATTGCCCTCGTAAACAATGGGTACATTTTTGCCTTGTTGCAAAAGTATCTCATACATCTTATCGTAGCCCGAGCCCTCAATTTCTACATACTTGAGTGCCCGCATTAAGGCAGCAAAATTCGGATTTCTCTTTTTGGACTTATGGAGGATATTGTTAGGCGTCACTCCATAAGGAAGACGTCCGGGGTTGATAATCTCGAAATAGTCCGGATGTATATTGATAAATATATCGCCGGTTATGGCGTAGGAACGATGGATTTCGGCGTTACATATTAGCTCACGCACGACATCCTTATCATAAGCCATAACATTCTTACGGAATAATCCGTCACTAACTTCTTGGCTTTCACTCCAATCCGGTATGCTTTCCCAAACTTTTTCAATGATTTCATCCGGGCCATAGACAAAATCATCCCATGTCCATTTATTAATTTTCTCGCCGTATTCATCAAATTTAATACATTGGAGAGTAGGTGCATTGGAGATTCTTTGCCTTTGTAATTGCGAACCTAAAAAAGACACTCCAAGATATGTCATTAAGTCTTTATTCTCAGCCAATAAGCCAAAATACCTGAGCAATTCCGTATCTGTTTTTTCCTTGACAAAATCGGAAACACGATTAGACGTTCTGAGCGAGTGCAGGATATAAGTCAGTCTTTTTGTGTCGCAGTCTGAAAGTGCATAATTTGAGACACGCAATTCCCAGCTATAACATCCTTTTTCTTCTGAAAGCCTATGTAAGTCTTCTCCGGTTATAGGTTCAGAATTATCTCCATTTCTCATAAAAACTTTGCCGTCACTTGTAGTGGCCATGACGACCGAGCGACGAATAAAGAGAAGTATTGTTTCTCCTCCGTTATCATATTTCTTCTTTTCGGCGGATATTTGGACTCCGTTAGTTTTCCCGTTAATATTGTTTACTAACATTGTCATCAACGAATCCTGGATTCTTTGGAGACAATCAGGAGTCTCCATGCCATCCTCAATACCAAACTCTAAAATCCCCCCTTCGGCATTACTAAAGGCCACAACGTCTTTGACGATTTCCTTCCAGTCAATCTTCTTGGAAGCAATCGTCAGTAACGACTTTTTGTCATACAAAGAATTCTCCGTCATTTCTCTAATAAATTTGTGTATATAGTCTTACGTCATAGACCTAAGCATCTTTTCGATAATTATAATATCGTTAATCAACAAGCCGCATCTCTCTTATTAGTCGCTTGTCAATATCAGCAACGCTCTGACTTCAATCGATGCCCAACGCGGCGCCTAAGTCCTTGATAAAAATGAGATATAAACTAGTGCAAATTTACGAAAAAAATTTAACCGGGACTATTTTTCAGTGTGTAGGTTAAACGAACCTGAGCGTAGAGTCCACGGGCAAATGCATTATTACGAAAAGTGTTTGAATAAATCCGTCTCGGAGATGAAAAGTTGGGCTTATATGCCAAACAGCCTCTTGTATCTGCTTACAAGGTGTTACTTTGTTAACTTTGGCATATTGTAGGGTGACAAAAAAGCAGGCTCGGAAATAAATCCAAGCCTGCTCGGGAGTGGAGTATAGCGGACTCGAACCGCTTACCTCAACACTGCCAGTGTTGCGCTCTA